>OOCI01000078.1_pt1 | contig 88517 bp, 72 predicted proteins | sample 1671761 | NCBI WGS metagenome assembly OOCI01 (sample SAMN06348190, study PRJEB24527) | human gut metagenome | biome: human gut; feature: ankylosing spondylitis patient; material: feces | host: Homo sapiens | place: China | collected 2015-10
AGCCGATTTGGAATGGATTTTGCATCGTAACTGTGAAGGTACTGAACAGTTACAAATACAGATTGTTTGGGGAGGAAGAAACGTGTCGTTATTATTAAGTGTATTTGAACAGGGTATGATTTACGCCATCATGGCGTTGGGTGTCTATATCACCTATAAGATACTGGATTTCCCGGATCTGACGGTAGATGGAAGCTTTCCGATGGGAGCAGCGATTACCTGTATCCTGATTTCCAAAGGAATGAATCCGCTGCTTACACTGCCCATCAGCTTTGCAGCAGGTGTTCTTGTTGGAATCCTGACAGGTGTGATCCATGTAAAGCTGAAGGTAAGGGATCTGCTTTCCGGTATCATTATGATGACTGCCCTTTATACGGTGAACTTAAGGATAGCGGGACGTGCCAATCTTCCCATTTATACCAATGAAACCATTTTTGATAATGGCCTTGTGAACAGGATTTTCCCGGAAGCAATGCGGCCGTATCAGACCGTTATAATCATTCTTACTTTTACCCTGATTGTAAAGTATCTGTTGGATGCTTACCTTCATACGAAGTCAGGATTCCTGCTTCGTGCCGTGGGGGATAATGATATGATTGTTACTTCCCTCGGTGTAGACAAGGGACTTGTAAAGATTGTCGGACTTGCGATTGCGAACGGACTGGTTTCCCTTGGTGGATGCGTTTACGCACAGCAGCAGCGTTATTTTGATGTTTCCATGGGAACCGGAACCGTAGTCATCGGTCTGGCAAGCGTAATCATCGGAACAAGCTTATTTAAGAAGGTTACCTTTATACGGGTAACCAGCAGTGTTGTGATTGGTTCCATCATTTATAAGGGATGTGTCGCATTAGCATTACGCCTTGGACTCCCTTCTACTGATTTGAAGCTGATTACCGCAGTATTATTCCTTGTGATCCTTGTAGTCAGCATGGATCGCAACAAAAGCGCGAAGATTAAAGAAACCGCAGATAGTAAAGAAGAGACTACACAGGGAGGTACGGAAGCATGATCGAGTTAAAGAATATTCATAAATATTATAATCCGGGCTCCGTAAATGAACTCTGCCTGTTCCAGAATTTTTCCCTTGAAATTCCGGATGGGGATTTCGTGGCAGTAGTCGGGAGTAACGGCTCCGGTAAAACCTCCCTGCTTAATATTATCTGTGGAACGATACCGATTGATTCCGGAGATATTGTAGTAAATGGAACTTCCATCGTTGGGAAAAAGGATTTCCTGCGTCACAGAAGCATCGGCCGGGTATATCAGGATCCGTCAAAGGGTACCTGTCCTTCCATGACCATACTGGAAAATCTGTCGCTTGCTGACAATAAGGGAAAGCCTTATAACCTTGGAAAAGGAGTGAACAAGGCAAAGATTGAACAATATAAGGAGCTTTTAAAAAAGCTGAATCTTGGATTGGAGGATAAGCTGTATACACAGGTAGGATCCTTATCCGGTGGACAGCGTCAGGCACTTGCCTTACTCATGTCAACGATGACGCCGATTGAGTTCCTGATTCTGGATGAGCATACGGCAGCACTTGATCCGAAGACCGCAGACCTTATTATGGAGCTTACCGACCAGATCGTGAAGGAAAAGAAGGTTACGACCATTATGGTTACCCACAACCTCCGCTATGCGGTGGAATACGGAAACCGTCTCATCATGATGCATCAGGGAGAGGCGATTATTGATAAGTCCGGTGAAGATAAGAAGGCACTTTCCACCGAGGATATTATGAGTACATTTAACAGGATCAGCGTAGAGTGTGGTAATTAACAGTTCGACTATAAAAATCAGGATATATCCGTGTGTCTGTACACAAAGATGTATCCTGATTTTTGTAACTGAACAGTTACGATTTTTATGAACGGAGCAGAGCTATTTCCTGAATTGCATATTATATAATTCCGCATAGATCCCGTTCTTTGCAAGCAGCTCCTCATGGTTTCCGCTTTCTGCGATGCCATTTTCTGTAAGAACCAGAATGCGTTCTGCATTCCGGATGGTAGATAATCGATGGGCAATAACCAGAGTGGTACGGTTCTTAGCAAGCTTTTCCAGGGATTCCTGTACTACTTTTTCACTTTCATTATCGAGTGCAGAAGTGGCTTCATCAAAAATAAGAATCGGGGGATTCTTTAAGAAAACCCTGGCAATGGACAGGCGCTGCTTCTGACCGCCGGAAAGCTTGATTCCACGCTGGCCGATATAGGTATCATATCCGTCCGGAAGGTTCATAATAAATTCATGAGCATTGGCATTACGGGCAGCCTGGACAATTTCTTCATCCGAAGCATCCGGACGTCCATAACGGATATTATCCATTACTGTACCGGCAAAGAGGTATACATCCTGCTGGACAATACCAATATTATTACGAAGGCTTCGCATTGTGAAATCACGGACATCCCGTCCGTCAATCAGAATCTGGCCTTCTGTAACCTCATAAAACCGGGGAATTAAGCTGCATAAGGTGGATTTCCCGACACCCGAGGTACCGACAAGTGCAATATATTCGCCTTCTTTGATGTGAAGGTTAATATGGGAAAGAACAGCTTCTGTGGTATCCTCATATTGAAAGCTGACATTTTGAAAGGTAATATCGCCCTTTGCGTTTTTTAATTCAATGGCCTTCGGGCGATCCACAATATCCGGACAAATGTTAAGTATTTCAAGGAATCTGGTATATCCGGAGGCACCATTCTGGAACTGTTCGGTAAAGCTGATGAGCTTTTTAATCGGTTCTGTAAAGTTGTTAATATAAAGCAGGAATGTAATCAGATCCGTAACGGAAATGATGGATCTGGTAATAAAGAAAGCACCGGATGCAATTACAATGACATTAATAAGTGTGGTAAAAGCACCAAGTCCGGAATTATAAAGTCCCATATATCGATAGCTTTCTTTTTTGCTTTCCACAAACCGGTCGTTTCCCTTTTTAAACTTTGAAAGCTCAATATCTTCATTGGCAAAGGACTTTACAACACGGATTCCTGACAGATTATCTTCAATCTGTGCGTTGATATCTGCGATACGAGCACGATTCTTTACGAAGGCCTTTTTCATTTTAATATTGAAATAAAAGGCATAAAGAAGCATAATAGGTACAATGGCAAATGCAATCAATGCAAGCTGCCAGTGAATGGATAAGAGAATACTGAAGGAACCAATCAGCTTAATGATGGAAATAACAATATCTTCAGGACCATGATGATAAAGTTCGCTGATTTCAAATAAATCATTGGTAACACGGCTCATGAGCTGTCCGACCTTCTGGTTATCAAAGAAACTGAAGGACAGCTTCTGATAATGGGAGAAGATTTCGTTTCGCATGTCATATTCCATTTTGGCGCCCATGATGTGGCCATAATAAGCAATGAAATAATTGCAGTAAAATTCAAGAGCAATCAGTCCCAGCATTAACAAAGACAGCTTCAGAATGAGCTGCAGGGCTTCATCTGCAGCCCGGTAGATGACATCACTTGTAATATACCGTATAATAAGGGGCAATATGAGTGTAACGCCTGCACCGATGCAGGCAAACAGCATATCGGAGAAGAAAAGCTTCTTATATGGCTTATAATAAGAAAAGAATTTCTTCCAAAAATATTTTTTACTGATAGAATTTGTAGTCTGGTTTGTATTTGTAGTTTTCATAGGAGTTAGTCTAGCACAGAAGAAAAAGGAAATCAATGCCGGTTATCTCATGAAACAACCGGAAAGATTTTGTATTGTGACCGTGAATACGGAATGGGTGTCCGGTGAATATGATAAGGGGAATCTATGAATTATATTGTACTTGATTTAGAATGGAATCAGAGTAATACCGGTGATGAAGAGGAAGTAAAACAGATTCCTTTTGAAATCATTGACTTTGGGGCAATTAAACTGAATAACAGGGATGAAATGATTGATGAATTCAATCAGCTTGTGAAACCCCAGGTATATCAGCATATGCATCATATAACCAGTAAGATTATTCATCTTCATATGAAGGATCTGCAAAAGGGGCGTCCTTTTCCTGAGGTCATGCAGGAGTTCCTTGACTGGTGCGGAGAAGATTATATTTTCTGTACGTGGGGACCGTTGGATTTGTTTGAACTGCAGCGGAATATGAAGTACTATCATATGGATCCGTTAGCTTCTGCACCGATCCGTTTCTTAGATGTACAGAAGCTGTTCAGTATCCGGTATGAGGATCGTAAGCTGCGCCGGAGCCTTGAATTTGCCATTGATTTTCTTCATATTGAGAAGGATATTCCATTTCACCGTGCGTTCAGTGATGCGTATTATACCGCCAGAATTCTTGCGAAGATTGAGCCGGAGGTCCGGGTTAATTATTCGTTCGATACCTATATTCTTCCAAAAACCCATGAAGAAGAGATCCATGTGCTTTTTCCGGATTACATGAAGTATATTTCCCGTGAGTTTGAAGATAAGCAGGAGGCTCTGGCAGATCATGAGGTCATCAGCACGAAATGTTATCTCTGTCATAAGAATCTGCGAAAAAAAATCCGCTGGTTTACACCAAACGGGAAGCATTATTACAGCGTTTCCGAATGTCCGGTGCATGGTCTGATGAAGTCCAAAATCCGGATCCGCAGGTCGGAGGATGATAAGATTTATGTGGTGAAAACCTCGAAGTTCATTACAAGTGAAGAAAGTGAGCAGCTTGTAGAGAAAAGGGAAACGGCGAAGGAACATCATAAGAAAAGTAAGTAAAAGTCAAAACAGAAATTGGTATGATAAAAACAGAGGACCTAAAAATGAGGTCCTCTGTTTGATTTCCGGGTTCGTCTCCTGTAATGCTTCCGTTTCATATCATCAAACAGATTGTAATTGATGAACACGGAATGAATAAAGCTGATGAGGATCACAAGCAGGGCAAGGGCGAAAATCCAGATCATCACATAAAACACATTGATGATAATGGTTTTATCTAACAGTTCCACGGGACATAACGGGAAGAAAATCCGTTTTGCCGGTGCACCGCTATAGCCTTCTGTGCTTAATAAATCTACCGTGGCTGATCCTAAATAAGCACCGTGGTAGTTGTAATTAATGATGGCTATTTCCTGGTCATTATCCGTATCATATGAAACCTGCGAATCCAGATCTTCAAAAGTAATCGTTTTTGGCAGGATCAGATAGCTGCTTTCATTTAATCCAAGAAGCTGTGTGGAATTTCCTAAAATATCCGTGGAATTATGAAAGAAGCTGGAGCTTTTAATCGAGTACTTTGTTTCATTTTCTGCAATATTTACAAGAGAAAAATTCGTGAACCCGTAATCAAACAGCTTTACGGTATCATAAAACTGATTCGGCGACTCTTCCTTTAAGATGACACAAATCAGGCGCATATCATTTCTTTCTGCGCAGGTGACAAGGGTCTGTCTGGCCTGTTCGGTGTACCCGGTTTTACCCCCCTTAATTCCTTCATAAGCAATTTCTCCGGAAATGAGCTGGTGCTTATTACGGATATAGAAATCGTCCGGCTGGGTTTGGGTTGCTTCAAAATGATAATTACCGGTATTGCCAATCTTTGCAAGCTGTTCATTTTGGAAAAAGGCTCTGGCAATCAGGGCTAAGTCATGTGCAGTGGTGTAGTGGTTTTCGTCATGCAGACCGTGTGGGTTCACGAAATGGGAATTCGTACAGCCCAGCTTCGCAGCCTTTTCGTTCATCATGTCGGCAAAGGCATCAATCGAGCCTGCGATGTGTTCAGCAACCGCATTTGCGACTTCGTTCGCGGATCCGACTAAAATTCCGTACAGGCATTCACGCAGGGTCATGGATTGTCCTGGATCAATGCCAATGTTGGAGCTTCCGGATTCAAGACTGAATACGGCATCATGGGAAAAGGTGATGACCTCGTCCATGGAGCAGTTCTCAACAGCAATCAGACAGGTAAGAATCTTGGTGGTACTTGCAGGGTAAAGCTTCTCATCCATATTCTTGGCATAAAGAACCGTACCGGTGTTGGCTTCTAACAGATAAGCTGCCTCTGCACCAAGATCCGGACCGGTTGGCCAGTTGGCAATTTCATTGGTCTGAACCGGAAGGGATTTGCGCGCTTCCGCTTCCTCGTTATAATCGGCAGAGGCAGAAGGGGCAGCCAGAGCCGTCGCAGAATATGAAATTAACAATCCAAGCACAAGCAGGAAAGTAAGAAAACGTTTCATTCAAAAACTCCTCGTAAATAGAAATTGCTCCGTAACAGAATTATTGCTTTTTTATCATACATCATTTCCGGATTTATATGAAGCTCTTATTTTTTTCAGGTGTAAAAATTTTGTAAAAGTTACCTATTATATGCGATTACTGCTTGACAAAGACAGTCAATATATGTTAGAAAAGATAAGTCTTAACAAGATATTAAAATTTATTAAGAAAACATAAAGACAACCACTTACCATGAACAAAGAAGTTTATGGCAACGGAGTGGTATTTTTTATGTAAAGAAGGAGGAGTAAAATGGCTCAGATATTAGCAGTAATCATCTTTGTGGCAATGTTTGCGCTGATCGTGACAGAAAAGATCGAGCGTCACATCGTAACACTGGTATGTGGTCTTCTGGTGCTGGTTCTTGTATTTGGATTAGTAATGCACAGTCCGGCGGCAATTTGGGAGACACTGAATCTTCGTGCGATTTTTACATTAAGTTTCTGGTATCCGGCAGGACAGGGTGGTGAGGCCTCTGCAGGAATCAACTGGGAAACCATTATCTTCATCGCCGGCATGATGATCATGGTAGAAGGAATGGGAAATGCAGGATTCTTCCGCTGGTTATGCATGCGGATTGCAAAGGCTGTTAAGTATAAGACCATTCCGATCTTCATTACATTTATGTTAATGGCAAGCTTTCTGTCCATGTTTATTGACAGTATTACCGTTATTCTGTTCCTGGCAGCAGTTACCGTAGAGCTTGCACAGCTGTTGAAATTCAACCCGGTGCCGGTTATCCTGTCAGAGATTTTCTGTGCAAATCTAGGTGGGTCCGCAACAATGTGTGGAGATCCCCCAAATATTATTATCGGAACCTCCCTGGGATATTCTTTTGCAGACTTTATTACACATACCGGACTCATTGCCGGCGTATGCTTAATATTATCTCTGATTTACTTTTATGCGATTTTCCACAAACAGCTTGTACAGAAGGAAACACTTGACATTGCAAGCTTTCCGGAGCCGAAGGAAGCTATTACAAGCAAGAGTAAATTTACTATCAGCTGCATCATTTTTGCATGTGCGGTTGTTATGCTGATTACTCATGCTCAGACAGGCTTAAGCGTTGCATTTATTGGCTTATTTATTGCAATTGTAACCTTGATTACTTCCGGAAAAGACAGTATGATGTTATTAAAGAAGGTAGATTACAAAACACTGTTATTCTTCGTTGGACTATTCGTTGTAGTAGGTGGTCTGGAACAGACCGGAATCCTGCAGATTATTGCAGAATTTATTGGAAATATCAGTGGTGGTAATATCAAACTGATGATTGCGATTATTATCTGGGTTTCTGCTTTTGCAAGCGCCTTTATTGACAATATTCCTTTTGCAGCTACCATGATCCCGGTTATCCGGAGTCTTGCAGCAATGGAAGGTGTGGACTTATCTACCCTTGCATGGGCATTGTCCATGGGTACAGACATTGGTGGAAGCGGAACACCGATTGGCGCATCTGCGAACGTTGTAGGTACCGCTGTGGCAGCAAAGGAAGGTTATCCGATTGGATGGGGCAAGTATTGTAAGGCCATGGCACCTGCCACAATTATGGTAGTTTTCGTTTCCATGATTATCATTTTTGTAAGATATCTGTAAATCAGACAGAACAAGGAGGGATACCGTATGGCAGAACAGATTATTATTGCGATTGGCCGTGAATTCGGAAGCGGCGGACATGAAATCGCTGAGAAGCTTTCCGAACTTTATGGAATTAAGCTGTATGATAAGAATATCCTGCAGAACATTGCAGAGGCTAAGAATGTTGATGTGGCAAGCTATGAGAAATATGATGAAGTTCCTAAAAAGATGATCTTTTCCAGAACCGTTAAGGGACTTTCCAATTCCATGGAGGAGAACATCGCACAGCTGCAGTTCCGTTATCTGGAAGACAAGGCAAATGCCGGAGAGTCTTTCGTTGTTGTCGGACGTTGTGCAGAAACCATGCTGAAGTATCATCCGGCACTGGTATCCATCTTCGTATTGAGCGACTGGGATGCGAAGGTAGAGCGTATTATGAGGATCTACGAGCTTACCAGGGAAGAAGCTGAAAGCTTCATCTTCCGTAGTGACCGTAAGCGTAAGGATTATCATAATTATTACTGCAAGATCAAGTGGGGCGATTCCAGAAACTATGACGTGTGTGTAAACAGCAGCAGGCTTGGTGAGGAAGAGACCGTACTGATGCTCAAAGAGTACATCGATAAGAGAATCGCACACAGGGCTAAGAAATCATGAGATTAAGAAATATTGCAGGATCCAGGGATGTGATTGCCGAAAGCGAATGGGTAATTCAGGAGCCCTGTTCACAAAAGGGTAAATGGACAGAAGTATTCGGAAATGACCATTCAATCCGCATAGAGATTGGTATGGGAAAGGGAAAATTCCTTCATGAACTGGCGAAGGAGAATCCGGAGATTAATTACATAGGAATTGAAAAGTATTCCAGTGTCCTGCTCCGTGCCATCCAGAAGATGGAAACAGATCCACTCCCAAACTTAAGGTTTATCCGCATGGATGCTGAAGAGATCAGTGAAGTATTTGCGGAAGAAGAAATTGACCGGATTTATCTGAATTTTTCGGATCCATGGCCAAAGGACCGGCATGCGAAACGTCGTCTTCCATCCAGAGAGTTCTTAAAGCGTTATGACACCTTTTTAAAGAAGGATGGCATTTTGGAATTTAAGACAGATAACCGGCCACTGTTTGATTTTGCAGTGGAGGAGCTGCCCTTTGCAGGATGGGAAGCGATCGTGATTACTTATGATCTGCATCATGATGAAGAACTGGTGAAGGGGAACATTATGACGGAATATGAAGAAAAATTTTCCGCCATGGGGAACCCGATCTGCAAATATGTTATTCATCGTAAAAAATAATTCTAAAACAACCATTGACAATTGCGCCTAAAAAAGGTATGATTGTCAATGGTCGTATAACGGCGTGTGGCTCAGCTTGGTAGAGCGCTACGTTCGGGACGTAGAGGCCGCAGGTTCGAATCCTGTCACGCCGACTTAGAGAATATAAGAAAAAACAGCTTTTAACGATTTCGTTAATAAGCTGTTTTTTCTTGTTTTCTATCAGTTTTCTATCATTTCGGTTTTATAACGTATATGTCAAAGTTATATTTTAGAGTAGAGACTTATGAGTTTTTGTTCATATCTTCTATCCAATCGTCTAGCTCTTGCTTTTCTGCTTTATCAGCTATTACAACTTTATTTACTATGTTTTCAACTAAATTTTTATTTTCTGTTGATAGTTCACGAAAATTAATCAATGACTTTAGTTCTGACCAGGAAATAAGCTGATTGTTCGTAAGAACATATTCAATAATTTCACCCTCTTTTTTGCTAATGGCTATATGATTATTTACAATATTTTCTAGCACTTCACTTGTATAGGATGTCATACCTATACAATTTAAAATAGTTGCTATATCCCGAAAATTACGTTGATACAATTCTAACGACAATAGAAAGGATTCTTTTGAAAGAACAACTGTTTCGTCATCTGTGACACCATATATAGTTCTTAAAGTTAATTCTTCTTCAGATAATGTCCATACTGAAAATGATATATTTAATGCCTTTGATATTGTAGCAAGTATTTTTTTGTCAGTAGTTAAGTTATTTCTTCTTATAATGCCATATAATGTTTGAGCCGGAATACCTGATATTCTAGAAAGTTCAGATACTTTCATATTTTTTTCTTTTAATATTTTTTGTAATAGTTCTCCATGACGCATAAATTCAACTCCTTTGTTTTATTTTAGCATAAATAAAATTCATTTTAAAGATTATTTACATATTGCATATGTATAAAAACTAATAATGCGTATAATAGTTATTGACACATATTATCTTATAAGGTATAATAACAAACATAAGGTATAATTATTATACTAGACAAATGAAAGGAGCTACGCAATGCAATCTAAAATATACAACGCAAAAGAAGCTGCCGCTTATCTACGGATTAGCAAAGTGACACTATACGGTCTCGTAGAGAATGGCCAGATACATTGTTTCAAGGTAGGTCGGATTTACCGATTCACGGAGCAACAGATACAGGCATTCATTGATTCAGGCGGCAGCCCGAGTGAAAAAGCAATAGGAGGTGACCACGATGGCATCAGCACGATTGATTCCAAAAGCTATCTATCATAGCAAAACGTTCCTAAAGTTGCCTGTCACAGCGCAGAATCTTATGACATTCCTTATTCTTGATTCCGATAATGATGGAATCGTTGAGGCGTACGGCGTAATGCGAATGATAGGTGCGGCAGATGATGATCTTCGGGTGCTAGTGGAGAGGGGAATGGTCTACGTGCTTAACGAAGAGTGGATAACTTATATATGCGATTTTCAGAAATTCAACAAATTCGACGCAAGAAATTTCCAGGTTTCGCGACATAGATCACTGTTGGTTCAGTTACACCCCGAAATTGAAAAAGAATTAATAAAACCAATTCAAAGATCAAAACCGAAAGGAATCCCATGGGATTCCGCGGTGTCCCACGAGGAAGGGAAGGGAAAAGAAGAGAAGGGAAGAGAATCTCTCTCTAATACAAAACAAAAACCAAAAAATAAAATAGATGTCGGGTCAATGATGCACTCGGACTACGATTATGCTGATATCGAGAGGATGATGTTACATCACTAGCGTGACCTAACGGCCTTACGGCCTCTCTGGCTCTTAGAGCCAGTTAAATTCTGAAAGGAGATTATCCCTTGAAAAAATCAAAAATAATAACAATCACATTAATAACAACAATAACAATAGGTGGCATTGTCTATGCTGGTGTGGATGCCTACAGGCATCCTTCGAGATCCAATACGACGGAAGTAATGGACAATAACCAATTTTATTATTTCGAAGATGAAAACGGCGAAACCGAAGCCATTCCGCAAAGCGATACTATCACCATGACAACAGGCTATGCCGTAGTTGAGGATGGCCATATTGTGGAGTTTATTCCAGCAGATTGAGTTTTGTTCAATCTACACAGTGATTAGATTCCTGATGGCTACACGGTAGGTTATCGAGGACGTCCGTATTTTTGTCTAGGTTCGTACTCCTTTTTCTATGATTTATGTATGTGGTCCTTCGCTTTGAAAAAGCGTGTTTATCAAAACCAAATCAAAAGTAAAGAAACACGTTGTTAGCTTCGCTTTCTTGACTTTTTCCTTGCTTTTGATTGAAAGCAAACAGCAAAGCGAAACGGACGACATACCAAAATCATTAAAAAGAAAAAGGAGGTGAAGCCGAACCCGGACAAAAAAACTACATACGGAAGCAAGCTCAACAGGAGCAAAACCCAAAATCATTTAGAGGCTTTGGAGCCGGAAAGGAAAACAAAATGAGTAGAATCATTGATAACGACAAATTAATTGAATTGTCTAAGGAATTATTGGCAAAGCTGGGATTTGATTGCCAAAGTGTGACAGAAGAGGATATTGACGACATGGAAGTAGATGGACGGCTTTCTTATTGCGTAGGTAAGGATGGACTTGATTATCTATGGTATCTGGATAGTGATGGCGTAGAAGGTTTAATTCGAGTCAACACAGAAGGAATTCTCATAAAAAGAAATGGAATCAACATGACCCAGCAGCAGCTTGTGGTAGAAAACAACAAATTGAAAGAAGCATTAGAAGAAATTATTAAAAAAGCAAGTTCAGATCCAGATCCAGAAGATGACATCGAAATGACCTGTTATAAAAACGACAAAATTGGACTTATGGCATATCACATAGGTTGCATCCGTAAAACTGCCGAAATCGCATTAAATGGAAAAGAAGGGTGGTATGACATATGTTAAAGACGATCATGTCAAGATTAGGAATATTAATGGCTATTTTAATTCTATCAATGCCTCTAAGTGCTAACGCTCAAATCAACATAAGAGACGGCGCAGCGGACAGTGATCTGATATCTCTAATGGAGATGTATGAGTACTCCGGCGATTCTTCCATACTTGATTTAATTTTGGAGCTTGCGGATGCCGGTGGTTTTACAGAAGAAAAAGAGCAACAGGCAAGGGCATACGTACAAGATAAGCGTAATCCCGTACAACCCGAAGAATCAACACCAGCTCCCGAGGAAATGCCAGCGCAAGTACCAGAAGAATCAACAGAAGAACCTGCTGCATTACCAACTACAGAGCCGGTAGAGTCACCTGCTCCAGAAGAAACTCCGGATCCAACAGATGAACCGACCGCAACAGTCATACCAACAGAAGAGCCGACGGTTAAGCCGACTATAGCCCCCATTCCTAAGGTAACAGCTACACCTATAGCAACACCAACAACGAAGCCGGTAGAGTCACCTGTGCCGGTTATCGAGCAGATCGATACATCCAAACATTCCGGGTTAATTCTTGTTGTGGTAATAATAATTGGGGTTGTTGTGGTTGCGATGGTTATAGGGATTGCGATTCATAAACGTAAAGAAAAGAGGTAAAGCAAATGAAGAAAGGCATTATATCTTTGGTGCTGACTTTGGCGTTGTTATTAAGCAGTACCATCCCGGCACAGGCGGCTACGGCTTCCAGTTATGCGTGGGTAAATGAGAACGGAGATATTATATTCCAAGTGAAAGATAAAACACGTACTAGCGCATTAGCATATAAGACCGTTGGCATTACGGTAACTAGGTGCATTAAAGGAACTAAAACGGTATCACCTGCCTACGAGACGGTTGCTATTGCATTCTCAACTTCATCTGCGGAAGCTATAGAGGATGGAGGTACCACAAGTACATTATTTCGATTTCCTGAAAGTGAACTAATGACCCGAATCGCTGCTTTTTATGGCGATCCATGGTTATCGGATCTGCAATGTCTGGATGAACGGCCGGTATATTTGTTGATAAATAGCATCATGGTATGTGTAGAATACGACAAGGACAGCGTTCCTCATCAACAGGGAGTCTATTATGACGATGGTAGCCGCATGGGAAGTTGGGTTTTTAATGTGTATGCGAATATCCCAGATTGCCGTTGCTCGAATTGTGGCGGTGTCGTCCAACCATTAAAAAATGGATTCACGTATTATAAGGACGCCACACAAGGTGAATTAATATGCTATGGCGAGGATTGTGTTGCACACCAGGGAGGAGGAGGAACATGAGCACGAATAATATGCGATTCAATTTGTCGCATAAAGGAAAAAAATGGTATGCGATCATCTATTATTACGATCCAGAAACCGGAGAACGCAAACAGAAATGGGAACCGTTGGATGTTCCTTATCCTGGCAATAAACGAGAAGCTGAGAAAGCACTAAATGCAAAAAAGCAGTATTACATCCTCCATACCGGTCACCGCATCAACATGGATCTGCTGCTTGTTGAACTGATCCCGATATGGCTGGACAGTCTTAATGTAAGGCCTAACACTTTGGAACACTATAAACTCAACGCTAAAAAGATCACAGCTTATTACCAGCACAGTAAGATCAGGGTCATTGATTATACTAGGGCCGATGCTAAGCAATTTTTTAATCATATGCTTAAAAAGGGCAAAATTAATCCCCTCACTGGAGAAAAAGAGCCTTTAGCCCCAAAAACAGTTAAGGATCTAAAAAATGTACTGTATGGCAGTTTCGAGTTTGCTATTGATTGTGGAATTATTCAATATAACCCGATTCAAGGCATTAAAATCAAATACCCGGAAGGAACAGCAAAGAAAGAGCCGGAATGCATGACGATCGAAGAGCTAAAGCAATTTATCGAATTCTTGAAAAGTAAAAATATCAATCCAATCACTAAACAGCCAGAAGGGGATATTTTAACGGACGTAGTAATTGCTTGTGCCAATTTTGGACTACGAAGATCAGAAGTCCTGGGACTCCGGGAGCAGGATCTTGACTTTGAGAATCATTGTATCTACATACGCAATACGGTGACCTATACCACCAGCATCCATATTGAAGAGATGACAAAGAATGACAGTTCACGGAGAACGATAATGTTAACGCCGTCAGAAGAGCAGTTTTTTCGGGATGTGTTGGAGAAAAAGGCGCGATACAAAAGAGACTATCCAGCATACAAGGACAATGATTTTGTTTTTTCAAGGTTTGACGGAGAGATCCTTAATCCTCAATTTGTCTACAAGCACCTTAAAATCATGTTCCGGGAGTTTGGACGGCCTGGCATGACTGTACACGGATTAAGGCATTCTTACTGTACGGCACAGATCAACGAGAACAACGTCAATCTGGAGGATACGCAACGGCTTCTGGGGCACGTATTAGGATCGGACGCAACCCAGATTTATAACCATAGACAACAACAGCAGCTAACAGCACACCCTTTAGGGCTACTTTAACGGAAGGAGACATCATGAATAAAAGAAAAAAATTAAAGTATCAAGAAAACCTTGAGAAGATGGGAGTAGAATATCTGTCTGAATTAGCCAACAACGGACAAATTTATGTGATGAACACAAAGGAACAAGTAACGGATCTACTAGACGCCTGTCATATTGAGGGTATCAGCAGTAGAGGGTATCAGACGCCTCCTATCTACCAGACAGAATTACCGGTCTTTTTTTCCGTGGTGACTTATGATTATCATGCATTTTTCCTTTTACATTCGCATGATTATTATGCCGTATGGCTTGAAGTGGACAGTGTTTTGAGGGCTGCGCTCCACAGAATCGAGAGATTAAGAGCAAAAGAAGTACAGATAAAAGAAGTACTTCATAAACATCCGGAGAATGACATCGCATACACATTCCCCCAAAATATGTTGGGATATGTCCATGAAGAAGAACCGCCGGCCGTCATACCTTATCCCGAGGATTTCCCAATTGTAGATTAAGGAGGCAGAATGAAAATTATCAATCCGCAAAAAAAGAAAAGAATTAGTTTTATCTGGCTTGATATAATCAAGATCCTTTTTATTACCGGATGCGTGGGAACATCCATATATCTGTATGTGGTGCGTCTGCCACCTACAGAACCGGTAACCGAGACCGGATCAGCTCCTGCAGTAACACCTGCAGCAATGCCAACCCTTGAGCCAACGTACATTACAGAAACCTGCTATGACGGAACACAAGAGCTGGATCCTATACTGTATCACTTTCCATTCCAGAAAACGGATTTATACGTGAACAACAAAAAACTTGTCAAGCAGGTAGATGATGATACCATCCAGAAGCTGCAGGATGATGCAGCCGCATTTGTTTCAAACTATTTTCAGATTGATGCCGACAAGTTTTATAGGGATTATGACAACGCATTCAAGGAATACCAAAAATTATTCGTTGCCGGATCATCATACTACGATATCAAGGGAAATCTGTTCAATACAGATATATATACTAATGATCTGGTAGCTGCCATGTGCAACTCACGCTGGAAGAGCGAAGTTGATTTTATCACAGATAAATCCCTGGTATGGCAGGATAACGCGTATTATGTGCGAGGCTACCTCTCCATACGAACTCAAAAAATAGAGGATAGTGGGGATTTATCACGTTTTTTCCCTTTTGAAATCAATAAGGGACAATACATCAAAGCAGTAATAGATATTGGGTTGATACCAGGTACCGACAACTATCAAATGACAGATATAAGTTATATCTGGCTTTCAGAGGAGGGATAACATGGCATCCATCATTAAAATATCAGATGTGCACAGCGTTAATAACATTCTTCGGCATTGTGCGCGTGAGGTTGCTGAATCGTCCAACGTAGACATTGATACAGAGCGCACAAATAAAAACTATAGCCTGGCAGGCCATGAGACGGCGAGAGAGGCCTATAGAGCCTTTAAAGAGCGTTTAAGCAACATTCGCTGCTATAATCGAGCTAACACCGTTAAAATGTGCGGCTGGATCGTTACAGCTCCTGCAGATCTTTCTCCGGAGCGGTATCAGGAATTCTTTAAAGTGACAAATGATTTTCTGACGCAAAGATATGGAGCTGATAACGTGATCCAATCGACAGTACACATGGACGAAGCAACTCCACACCTGCATTTTAATTTTGTTCCGACTGTAAAATGTGATAATTTTGAGGGATTTTCTGAAAAACTATGTTGCAAAGAGGTTATAAGCAAGGCAGAGCTTCGAAACTTTCATCCGGATCTGCAGAACTATCTCAATAAGAATGGTCTGGCCGATGCACATGTACATACTGGAATCACTAAAGCGCAGGGAGGAAACCGGACGGTCAAAGAAATGAAAGCAGAGCGGAGCCACGAAGTAACACGGGAATGGGGCAACACAAAAAACTGGGGGAAGGATCGGGAACATGAATATCAAGTATCACATAAATAAAAATAAAGATTATATCAAAGATATTATCGCATACGTAAAGATCAAGTACTTGTGGATCGGCGTTGTAGTGGTGTGGGGAATAGCTCGTGTGTTGACTGGTATATGTGTTGCGTCAGAAGCTGCAGCAAGGGCTATAACGATCTTAGCGGTGCTTATGTTTGTTGTTGGCTTTGGCGGCTATATGACAAGCCGATTTTATACCAAAATAACCAGAGGACGCAGCTATTTATATGACTCACATAAGTACCGGCGTAAGTATATTGAGTTAATTGATTATTTCAGGAATGCCAATCCTCATCTGATCGACAAGGATAAGCTGCCCAAAATGACCTGGCAGGACAGCAATGGAATCATCCTTGGTAAAGTGGAGGACAGGCTTTTAGCCTTGCCTGCGGATGTACAATATAACATATCTATATTCGGACAGCCGGGCGATGGCAAGACTGCAGGACCGATTGGCTGCACGGCATTACAGTATGCAGGTAGTGTATTCGCGATAGATATTAAGGGCGATTTAAGCAAGATCACCAAAGAGCGTAAGCATAAGCTTACGTTTAACCTGGAAAACCCGGATAAATCATGGCATTATGATCCCTTAGCCGGTATTGCCGGATTGTCTCCTGATGAAAGAAGCATCTTCCTGGAGAATATTTCTTTTATTCTGTATCCGGAAGTAACAGGAGAAGGGGCATACTTCCAGAATGGAGCGAGAAACTATTTCAACGGCATTGCAAACCTTTTGATTGACGAAATGCAGGAGGAAGGTGCTGCAATATCATTACCTTACATAGCCTCTAAAATCGTAGAGGGAAATGCTTTCGATTTTGTTACACAGGCGGTTAATGGTGATTCAGATCTGGCGAAGCGTTACCTTGCATCCTTTTACGGTCAGAACGAAAAGAATGTTGCCGGATGTTATGATGCCTGTGTTGCGGCGTTACGGCTATTTGCCTCTGATATGATGGTTAAGCTGCTTACGGATAACGGTAAGTGTATTGCGCCCGAACAGATGGAAAAAGGATATGATATCTATATCCGGGTGCACCAGAAAGACCTGGAGTTATACAGTCCCCTAATAACCGTAATCGTGCAGCAGTTCATCAATGCCTTTATGACGCGTCCAGAAGGCGCAAAGAGACCGTTTTTAATGATTCTTGATGAATTTGGCCAATTGAGACGAATGAACGCCATAAACAGCGCATTTGCCACTTTAAGGAGTAAGAATGTCAAGCTGATGCTTGCCATGCAGAGCCGGGCACAGATTGAGAAGCACTACGGCAAGGAAGGTACAACCGAAATTATGGACTGTACCCAGTGCATTCTGATTCTCGGTGTTCAGGATCCGGAATCCAGAAAATACTTTTCGGATCTTCTGGGAACAAAGAAAGTTCTTAAAATCAGCAACAATATTGACGAGAGGGAAATCCAAAAAGGGCGTATTGTATCTGAGTCGAGAGAGCCAATATTCGAGCCGGCTCAATTCGGAGCTTTAGGAGATTATCTGGTTATCTACCTAAAAGGTAGATACATCTTAGCAGAAAAACAATTTTATTTTAAGTAAGGAGAATAACAAACATGAAAAGAATATTTGGAGAAAAAGGAATATTAAGCGGTAAGAGAGTATTAGCAGCAACCCTTGTTATAGTTTTATTGTCAGGTATTACATTGTATTCAGTTGCAGCAGGCCATGAGTGGAAGTCTCAGGGAAATGTAGAGGCGGTAAGATCAGATGGCACAAAGACGGTTATATTTGATAAAAGTGATTTAGACTATCTTGACGGAAGAATTGACGCTATTGAAGCTGATGTTTCTACCGGAAAGGAAAATTTAGCGAATGCATTAAATCCGCTTGGTACAAATCCCAGTTTAGGTACGCCATTATCCGGTACATCTACTTTTAATGAGCTTATGGAGGCAATTAATCATTCACAGGCTATTCCTGATAAGACCATTGGGGAGAGTGTTTCTATTGCAACAGAGGACTACGAATTAGCATCCAAAGTTACCGGGCAAACGATCAATTCCGACACAAAAATAAGTGCAGCAACAGCAGATAATTTATCGCTTGGAACTTCCGCATGGGTCGATGGATCCTTATTAATAGGGACAGGTGCGGATAATAAAAATTATTACGACCGAGCTTGTCCTTATATTGTTGATAGTATTATTAGCGTTGGACATATCACCGGTGCTGGTCATTATGTTCGTGTGCTGGGCGGTAAAGTTACATTTGCTCCAAATGGATGTAAAACATTTACAATATCCCGTATGAAACTTAATAACACCTACTTTTCAATATCAGAAATTACAAATGGAACTTATACATTGTCGGATGATAATACAGCATATATAATCACACCAATCGACAATACGTTAGATGTAATCACAAAATGGTCAGAGATAAGAACCGAAGGAGCATTAACTATGTGTTTCATAAAATCTTATACATAATATGTTGGTTCTTTTTGGTAAGGTATAGATACACCTCCCAAACTACTGATTAAACTATAGCGGAGTGTATGTTACAGATACTATTGATGCTCTCTGAAGAGTCCATGTTTGATCTCCTTGCCAAATATTATAACTTGTTTTACTAAAAATTTTCCAACAGCAGGGACAAAAGTGATTTTACCATTAACACATTTAATAGTTATTGCACCAAGCTGCTACGCAGCGGCATGCCAACTGACTCTCTTTATGATACATTTCTCATATATGGAAATTGCATCATAATTTTCTGCCAATTTTCAAAATTGTTTCTTTTCTAATTCAAGTTATATAACAAATTGTCAGAAAATAAGCTCGCAGCTTGGTACAATTGGAAAGAATCACAAAAAGAGCAGTTCCGTTTTTCTCAGAACTGCTCTTTTTGTTTGCTCTGAGGTTCCCAAATTAATTTGAAATTTATAGACTATTTAATATATGATATTATTTCTCCTGTAAAATCGAATGAGGCATTGCCTAAGGTTCCTGCAGCGGTTGTACCAAAATCTATTATTACATCAGAATCATTATTAATCGGCGTAATTATATAATTATCATTATTGTCCATTTCAAAAGATGCATTAGTGGAATTATTTATTGTAACGGTTTTGTTTTCATTTATAAGTCTTTTGAGAGTAAACGATTTACAGCCATTAGGATACACAATAATTTTAGGGTATAATCGTATATAAGCCCACTCATGATTTTTATACGCTGAGGTTACTACTCTTTTAATATATGGCGGTGTGTTCTCGTAATAATTTTTAATTTACGCAAAATAAAAATTACTACAACAGTGGAAAAAGTGAACCGCATAATAACCTCATTGGCAAAATAAATTCTATTGGATCATTCACAGTCCCAGAAACAGGAAACTATATAATCGCATATGCTTGTGCGAGCCGTAGTAATTATGCAGATAATCATCCTGCTGTGTATGCACAATTCTATCTGTATTGTGGATCAACGCTTCTCGCAACACATAAAACAAACGCCAACAATGCATACGGATGGGGATTTGTCAGTGATTCTATCCAAAGGTCATGCAATAAAGGAGAGATAATCCGTACAAATTGGCAGAATGATGATTCATCTTACAAATCGACAGTTTATATATTCAAATTTTGATTGGTACTAATTTTCAATTTTGATTGAAGTAATGGAAAAATTTGTCCATCCTGCAACGCTATTTGCTCTATAATAACTTACACCGGGAAAATCAATGCTTACCTTACCATTTTTGATGTAAATATGTCCTTGTCCACTTGAGGATCCTATTGGCTGATTTAATCCATTTAAAGCTTGGCAATATGCCGTGAAACTAATGGAAATATCACTGCTCTGATCGTAATAATTTTTATTTTGCGGAGAATAAAAATTATTACAATTATGAGCAGCCAATAAATGCTATTATCACATTTACTCTTAGTACATCTGGAACGGTTAATATAGATGGTACTGTAGTACGTTCAAACAATACAAGAACAATTAAAATGACTATAAAAGACGGAAATATTTCTCTTGATTCAAATGCAGTTGAGTCACATGACACTAGCACGTATCACAGCAACGGCACCACTGCGAGTATATCTAATATAAAATTAATTTCTAATTAATTTCAAATGATCCTGTTTTTACATCTGAATCGCCAGGATCCCATGAACGGGTAAAAATACCTATATTCATAGTATATGTTAATACGTTATCAACATATATTTGAATAGTACCGGACGAAATAGCTGCAGTTTCACCAAATCTATTCCTTTCATTACAAACTACCTTAATAGTATGTTTATTTTTTAAAAGGGCAGAGTTGTAATAATTTTTATTTTGCGCAGAATAAAAATTATTACAACTGTGGTTATATACAAGGAACTGCTGAAGCATTTAACTCCGTTGATATAAAATATACATATCATCAACATCAGGGAGGGTGTTATTCACAATGCACTGGACGATTAACCTTCGTAAGAGATACAAAAGCTCAAGAAAGTGAGTATCGGTGTGATCGCTGTGGAAGAACATATTATTTAGGTGGAGGGTCAGGTAAATGGACCAATACTCAGTGTCAAACTATTTGTACAATTTGTGGAAAAACAGAATCAACAATTGAATCCGCAACTATTATTTTAAATTAATCAAATGCTTTAATTACGTAATTCTCTACCATGAAATATACATATCCTAGATAAAAAACGTTCATATAACATTAATTTTTTATCATAATATTTGGCTTCCAAATGTTTGCAATCTCTGCATGTCTCAAGTCCATAGTGGTCAACGATACATTATTTGATGAGATGGAAATAATATTATTCTGCACGGATAGAACCAAAGTTCCCGAAATTTTTGTGTATGATTGATCTGAATATCTTTCTTGGACTGGTATTGATATTACTATATTCTTTATTTTGTTGTAATAATTTTTATTTTGCGTAAATTAAAAATTATTACGAACAAAGTGGATCTGATTTTAAGCAAGTATCATCAGGTGAGTGGAATGATAATCAACTCCATTCCATTAATTTATCGGATTTTTGTGATACAGATAGAACAATATATATTTTTTATACAATGCATTGGTATGCAGATACATACTCTTTTAGTATAACTAACTGCAAAAATGATGAAATTGGCGGCAGATATGCTGAGTTGTATAGTTCGGCAAATCAATACACCGGATTTCATAAGTTAGGTAATATAAACAGTGATTCCGTATTATCTTATCGTTCATGGGACGGTGCTGCTCATTATTTTTCATATAAACTTTATACCATGGGATAAATTATAATATAACCCAAACATCGACATATACCCATATGCTTCGGTTAATACTAGGAGAATAATATAATCCGCTTACAGTCATATTTCCATTTGCACTATTATACGAAATACTAGGAGACGTTCGATGAGTTGAATTGCTACCCTCGATATATGAACTAGCATTACATGATTTGATCCAAAAATTATCACTTGTTATTTTGGTATAATCTATTCCATTTACCGAGAGTATAGATCTGATATTTATTGTTTTTACACTATTTCCTCCAGCACCGTCATATGATCCTATATGAATTTTATTTGCACTTTTTTGTGAACCAAAGTTGTAATAATTTTTAATATACGGATTATAAAAATTATTACAATACAACCAATGGGCCGGTAACATTTACTTTGAAATCATCGTGCAACGTTTCATCCGGCAGGACCGACTATATTAGTGGTGCACAAGGAAAAGCAAATTTGGTGGCTAATATCACTGTATGGAATGGAAATATTACAATTAACTCTTTTTCTCTTTCTTCATATTGTTGGGCGCAGAATGATGAAAATGGAGCATCCACGTCTAATACAGCATATACATCAAATTATGAAGTCACAAAATAATATCAGGCTAAAAGTAGACAACTGTTGCCGTAGCAGTTCCAACAGAATTTGCATCTTGCTCACCACGAATAGAAACACTTAATGTTAATATTCCAGTAGATGCATTATAGCTGCCTTTAGGCTGACACCATATTATTCTAGTACATGACCCGCTAATAAAAATGTTTTTATCAATAGCAAAATTTTGATAATCTCTACATCCAGATAAGTTGATGGTTCTTGAATTTGATCCATTATTGCCACGTGTGCTTACACTGTATGTTGCTACTTTCAGCAGACTCACTGAACCAGCATTTCTGTTGTAATAATTTTTATAATCCGAATAATAAAAATTATTACAATCTAGGATATACAAATGGAATGGCAAAAGTAGACAATGCATCCATCATTTATACATATCATTCACATAAAGGAACCGTTCAAGGTGGTGGGGAATGTTACACTCCGTTATATAGAGTTCATACACATTCAGGAAGTTGCTATTCAACCGTTAATAGCACATGCACATGTTCAGCTTATGCCGGGCAATGGATAAACGATACAATATTTCGATGCAGGGTATGTGGGCATGCAGGCCATGGCCCCGGTGGAACATGCGGGGCTGCAACAACATCAACTGTATTATCCTGCGGTAAAGCCGAAGGGACAAGGTATCAGTCAGAAGGTCTTGAAACTTATGTTTTATCCTGTGGGAAAACAGAGTCTACAATTGAAACAGCAACTATCCATTTCAATTAAGCAAATATATAGCACATTAATATATTAGCCACGTTTCGGCCGCTCCACATGCCGAAATATATGGGCCATCCTATAAGCATGTAAGACATATTATAAAGCAGATACCAACAAGAGTGCGCAAATCGCTTTACTCGCAAAAAATACCAAAGGTCGCTAATCGCTTCCAATGGTATTTTTTGCTCATTCGCGATTTGCGCATTCTTGTCTAACAAGATATACCAGCGGAGCTGGTACCGGCACTGCGTGCCTTATCTTGCCAAAGGTGCAAGCACCTCTGGACTCCATTTTATTTTCGTGCAAGCACTCAAATAAAAAGGGGTCTAATTCGACCCCTACAACACTTTACGCCCTTCCTGGGGGCGTAAAATGTTTACCCCTGACTATCGCCACGTAAGATTAATTAATACGGGATTAATTCGGTTTTATACGGTATTAATCATTGCTAATACGGTATAAACGAAAAAATTCCCTATAAATTACATCTTATGTTCGGATAGTCTTTGTAATCCCGTATTAAATTCAAATAATACGGGATAAAGGAAAATTAATACGGGATTAAACAGGTTTTTTGCTTATGAATATAAGCATATAGATATGCATGCAAATAATGCTATTGCAGCTTTGAGGAAATACCTTTATAATCAGATCAGGTGCTACCATATCACGGTAGGCGGTTGCCCTTCATTCATGGAGGGTTATGCCCTCCAATCAAAAGAAAGGAGGGATAGCCAATGGTTACATATGATGGATTAATACAATTCGGAATATTGATTGTTGCTATTGTTAGTCTTGTTTACAAGATATCACATAAAAAATAACCGCCCTAGCCCATCAAACTAAGCGGTTATTTTTTAACTACTATTGAGGGCAACCGTCTATCGGTAGCACCCTTTGTATATACATAGTAGCATAGAATACTTTTAAAGTCAAATGTATCAATTCTTTCGCATAGGGTAATCGCAGCGGCAAGAAAACATGCTATTGCATCTTCTACGAAATACTATTATAATTAGACTATAATCTCTACTGTTGTAGAGACTGTATGATTTTCCTGCCGGCACATACTTGAAAAGATATAAAAATCTCTACTATTGTAGAGACATAGTACACAAAAGGTGTATATTAAAGATCCAACCAGTGGAAACATCAGAATAAAAAATAACCGCCATGGCTCAACAAACTAAGCGGTTATTTTTTATTTAAAGTCAAATATGAGAGAAGAATATGATATTAGAAATTTAAATCCAAGGAAAAACCCATATTCAAATAGGGTAAAAAAACAAGTTACAAAGCCTATAAATTTGGTATCAAAATTTCTATCAAATTTAGAATTTTTGTACTCCGCATGGATCCGGCGATTTTTATAAAAACAGTTTATTTTCCTTATTTTACGGCGCTTTCTAGTGATTTTAAGTATTTATGATTTTACTTAATTTACATGATGCTTTCCATTCGGGACGTAGAGGCCGCAGGTTCGAATCCTGTCACGCCGACTATAATGAAACAGCTTCTTCATAAACTATGAGGGAGCTGTTTTTATTAATGGCATTATTTACTTGTTAATTAAAGTGATTACATTTATAATCAGATCAGGTGCTGCCATATCACGGCAGGCGGTTGCTATTGTAAGTCTTGTTTACAAGATTTCACATAAAAAATAACCGCCCTAGCCTCACAAACTAAGCGGTTATTTTTTAATTGCTTTGAGGGCAACCGTCTATCGGTAGCACCACTTTATGGATATATAATAGCATAGAATATTTATGAAGTCAAATATAGGTGATTGGCATGGATGATCAGAAGGATAAGAAGCAGAATCAGGAAAATATAAATTCCGAGGCGAAACCGGAAACTACAGATTTTATGAAAGAGACGATCAAGCAGCGGCCTCTGAACCGGAAGAAGCTTCTGCGGAGAACGATAATTACGGCTTCCATGGCGGTGATTTTTGGTCTGATTGCGTGTGTGACCTTTTTGTTGCTGGAACCGGTAATCAGTAACCGGTTGTATCCGGAAGAGGAGCCGCAGACGGTTGTTTTTGTTGAGGAAACCAGGGAAGATGAAATTTTGCCGGAGGATATGCTCACGGAAGATCGGCTGGCAGATGAGGCTGAGAGCTCACCGGAGCCGACAGCACCGGCTGCTTTGGAGGATTCCCAGATTGAACAGGTTTTATCAGAGATGGAGCTTGGAGTAGAGGATTACCTGTCGTTATCCGGTGCAGTGCGTGATGTTGCGAAAACGGCAGAGAATTCGATGGTGAAGGTTGTAGGAATTACCTCGGACAGAGACTGGTTTGATAATGAATATCAGAATGAAGATATTGTGTCCGGAGTGGTCGTGGCGGATAACGGCAGGGAAATTCTGATCCTTGCGAATTTGAAGAATATCAAGGGTGCGGAATTACTGGAAATTGTATTTGTAAATGGGGATACTTATGTTGCGGAGATCAAGCAGGAAGACCGTAACACGGGACTGGGAATTCTGTCCATTGTCAAGGCAAAGATGGCGCCTGCTACCATAGATGTTGCAAAGCCGGTCAGTATGGGAACCTCATCCAATGTGAACCTTCCGGGTAATCCGGTGATTGCCATAGGAAGTCCGATGGGGGTTGAGAATTCGATCAGCATTGGCGTTGTCACTTCATCCGGAAATGCGGTGCATCTTCCGGATGCCACCTATAAGTGGATTGGAACCGATATCTACGGAAGTACCTCTGCGAGCGGTATTCTTATTAATCTGCGGGGGCAGTTAATCGGAATTATTGATATGACCTATAATGACGGTGATATGAAGAATCTTATCAGCGGAATCGGAATTTCCGAGCTTAAGAAGCTGGTGGAGTGCCTTTCCAATGATAAAGCAATTGCTTATCTGGGAGTTTATGGCATGGATGTACCGGTGGATGCCCATGAGCAGATGCAGGTTCCGTTAGGGGCATATATTTATGAAACCGTTGTGGATTCTCCGGCTATGGAGGCAGGAGTTCAGAGTGGTGATGTCATTACGAAGATAGGACAGACAGAAATTACCTCCTATCAGGAACTGGTGAATGCACTATACCAGTTACGGCCGGATGCACAGGTAACCGTGACCTTGATGCGGCAGGGACCGGATGGCTATACAGAAATGGAAGTTAATGTGACATTAAAATAAAGCAACAGAAAGAGGTGGCATGATGAAATATTTAAAGGATTATAAAGACGGAGACCGTTTCTTTGACATTTATCTGTGTAAGCATAAGGTGTCTGCAGTAACCAAGAATGGCAAGCCATATGAAAGCGTGATCCTGCAGGATAAAACGGGAACGATTGACGGTAAGATCTGGGATCCGAACAGTGCAGGAATTGCAGATTTTGATGCACTGGATTACATAGAGGTCTATGGTGACGTAACGAGCTTTCAGGGTGCTTTACAGGTAAATGTGAAGCGGATCCGTAAATGCCAGGAGGAAGAGGTGAATCCCAGTGATTATCTTCCGGTAAGTAAATATGATATTGAAGAAATGTATACGGAACTGCTGAAGTACATTCACAGCATTCAGAATCCATATCTGAAGCAGCTTCTTTCCGGGTTTTTTATTGAGGATGAAGGCTTTATTGCCGCCTTTAAGAAATCCTCCGCAGCTAAAACCGTACATCATGGCTTCGTAGGAGGTTTATTACAGCATACCTTAAGCGTAACCAGAATGTGTGACTATTACTGTAAGAATTATGAGAGACTGAACCGGGATCTGCTTTTAACTGCTGCAATCTGTCATGATATGGGTAAAATCAAAGAGCTTTCTGCTTTTCCGCAGAATGATTATACCGATGAGGGGCAGTTCCTTGGACATATCGTGATCGGTACGGAAATGGTTGGAGAGAAGATTCGTGAGATTCCGGGATTTCCTGTTGTTCTGGCAAGTGAGTTAAAGCATTGTATTCTGGCGCATCACGGAGAATATGAGTTTGGTTCTCCGAAGAAACCGGCAATCATGGAGGCAGTAGCTCTTAACTTTGCGGATAATACGGATGCAAAGCTGCAGACCTTTACTGAATTAATGGACAATACTACAGAAACCGGCTGGCTTGGCTTCAACCGGCTGTTTGATTCCAATGTTATTGGAACCAGGGTGGAGTAATCTGTACCATCCGGCAGCCTATGAGTGAAATAACCGGTTATTGTTCCCATAGCAGCCGGATACTTATTGTCAGGCTGCGTAAGAACATGATTCAGCAGTGAATCGTAACAATCGCGAAGCTGCTGCGTAAAATATGGGACAGGATCGAATCAACAGGGAAGAACGAAGAGATATGGATTTTCAGAAAAATCAACTGCTTACAACTGAGATTATCGATATAAGCACGGAGGGAGAAGGGATTGGCAAGGTAAACGGTTATCCCTTTTTCATTAAGGATACGATCATTGGCGATCAGGTAGAGATCCGTGCAATTAAATTAAAGAAGAATTACGGTTACGGAAGATTAGAGAAGGTGATTACACCTTCTCCTTTTCGTGTAACGCCGTCCTGCTGTTTTCACAGGCAATGCGGAGGATGCCAGATCCAGGCAATGAGCTATGAGCAGCAGCTTGCATTTAAACACAATAAGGTGCGGAATAATCTGCTTCGTATCGGTGGATTCGGGCCGGAGGAGCTTGACCGGATTATGGAGCCGGTTGTGGGAATGGAGGAGCCGTTTCGATATCGAAACAAGGCGCAGTACCCGATTGGCATGGATAAAGAGGGAAATCCGGTTGCCGGCTTCTATGCAGGGCGCACGCACAGTATTATTGCCAATACGGAATGCCTGCTTGGAGTAGATGAGAACAGGACGATTCTGGAAGCAATTTTGCAGTATATGAAGGAATATAGCATAAGCGCATATGAGGAGGCTTCCGGAAAAGGACTGGTCCGCCATGTGTTAATCCGTAAGGGCTTTACCAGTGGAGAAATTATGGTGTGTCTGGTAATTAATCCGGAACACATGAAAGGCCGTACCGGGATAAGAGAGAAGAACAGCAAAAGGGAATGGCTGCCTCATCAGAAGGAGCTGATTGAACGGCTTGTGGCAATCCGGGGTATGACCAGTATATCTGTAAGCATTAATTGCGAGAAAACCAATGTCATTATGGGGACAGAAATTCATACACTTTGGGGAAAAGAGAGGATAACAGATACGATTTTCGTCCGTGATGTGGATAACTGCTTCGCACGTACCGGAGATGGCATTGCTTTTTCTATTTCACCGCTTTCCTTCTATCAGGTAAATCCGGTGCAGACAGAAAAGCTATACAGTCTGGCACTTTCCTATGCAGGACTTAGCGGTAAGGAATCCGTGTGGGATTTGTATTGTGGAATCGGAACGATTTCCCTGTTCTTAAGTGGAAGAGCATCAAAGGTCTATGGAGTGGAAGTTGTGCCACAGGCGATTGAGGATGCAAAGCAGAATGCAGCAAATAATGGAATCACTAATGCAGAGTTCTTTGTTGGAAAGGCAGAAGAGGTACTTCCGGAATTCTATGGAAGAAAAGAGGCTGTATTCCATTCTGCAGGCAGCGCGGAGCAGGGCAGGGAAGGCATGCTTCATCCGGATGTGATTGTCGTGGATCCTCCACGGAAGGGCTGCGATGAGATGTGTCTTGATACCATGCTTAAGATGGCCCCGGACCGGATCGTTTATGTAAGCTGCGACAGCGCAACTCTTGCCCGTGATCTCCGGATTCTGTGTGACGGCGGCTATGAATTGAAACGCGTCCGCCCGGTCGATATGTTTCCGCAGACTGTGCATGTGGAGACGGTCGTGTTGATGTCAAGGGTAAAATAGGGATAGCCGTCAAAAGGCTTGAAATAAGGGGTTTTAAGACCAAAGGTAGTATTTTTGAGTGCTGCTTTTGGCCTTTCTTTTTCTTGTTGGTGGAAACCTATCGAATAAAGGCTCTTAACATCCTCGTCAGGGAGCGTGACATCATCATCGCGGACTTTGAAGAAATCAGGGACACGGCTTTTTCGACGGAAGGTCTGAACGCAGAGGTCGAGGTGCCTTTTTGTGATAGCACAGTGAAAGCTGATAAAAATTTCGCAGTTCTATTGATGTTTTACAGAAAAAGAAGTATGATTAGTTATACAAATCATACTTACGAGGTGGAATGAAATGAACGCACCGAAAGGAAAATATGCATGGACGGCTACTGTCGGCGAGAAAGGACAGATTGTAATACCGAAACAGGCTCGTGATATCTTCGGAATTAAACCGGGAGACACGCTGCTGCTTCTTGGCGATGAGCAGCGCGGGATCGCAATTCCTCCGAAAGGAGCATTTACTGAATTGTTCGGCATAGCATACGGAGAAAAGGACGGTGACGGCGATTGAAAAAAGTGGCTCTCTTCTGCATTCCCGCGCACGGTCATACAAATCCTATGCTTCCCGTTGCGGCAGAGTTGGTTCGGCGTGGGAACACAGTCAGATTTTATTCGTTTAACGAATTTAAAAGCAAAATAGAGGCAACCGGAGCGGAGTTTGTATCCTGCGATTTTTATCTTCCCGAACTGACGGAAAAGGAAGAAGCAGGACTTAAAAGCGTGTCTACCACAGAAATGACGATTCAGGATATTCACATCACACTGGCAATGAATGATTTTTTGCGTGACGAAATTCAATCTTTTAAGCCGGATGTGGTCTATACTGATTCTGTATGCTTTTGGGGAAAACTGAATGCCTGGAAATATGATATTCCGATGGTGGTGTCCACCAGCACATTTGCATTTAATCAACTGTCATCGCAATATATGAAAAACAGTCCGCGAGAACTTGCCGGTCTGATTTTCGGCTTGCCCAGGGTATCGAGAGAGCTAAACAAACTAAAAGCCTATGGCTTTCAGTTCAAAGGTCTGTTTTCTCTTATCCAAAGCGACAATGATACTGATTCTGTCGTTTATACCTCACGGCATTTTCAACCGTATGCGGAAAGCTTCTCCGACCACTATGCTTTTGTCGGTCCATCGGTGTTTTCAAAAAAAGAACCGAATAAGAAAAAAGACAGGCCGCTTGTTTATATTTCGCTGGGAACGGTTATCAATGACCGACCGGATTTCTACGGCAAGTGTATTGAAGCTCTGAAAGACATGGATGCGGATGTCATCATATCATGCGGAAACGCAATTGACCGCGAGGCTTTTGGAGTGTTGCCGAAAAATGTTCAGGTGTATCCGTATGTCGATCAGCTTGATGTCCTTTCCAAAGCGGATGTATTTATTACTCACTGCGGCATGAACAGCGTTTCCGAAAGTCTGTATATGGCTGCGCCGATGGTTCTTTATCCCCAGACAAACGAGCAGAAGGCAGTTGCGAGAAGAACAATGGAAATCGGCGCGGGGATAATGCTTTCCGATGATTCTGCCCGAGGCATCCGCTCCGCTGTTCAGAATGTCCTGGACAGCGATAGCTATCGGGTTTCGGCAGATGAATGCAGTAAAGATTTTCGATCCTGTTCCGGGACAAACGGAGCGGCAGAATTCATTGAAAACGCTCCGCATTCATCGAACGGCATTGATTTATCCAAAGAATTAAGTAAAGCAAACGGAAAGCTCCAATGCCTATACTGGGGGATTGCTATGGTAATCATCATTCTTGTCGGCGTTTTTATAAGCTGGAAATATGTGTGGATTGTTGGCGTTCCTGTCGGTATATTATCCACACCGATAGGAAAGGCTTTACAAAAACGGCAATACAAATCGCTCATTGAAAAAATGAGCAGGTAAAAATAACTTTTGCTATAAGCACTTCACGAAACAAAAATGGAGTGCTTTTTTATTGGAATGCTTAGAGAATTAGCGCTTAAGCAGATGGAAGTATTCCGCAAGGTTCGTCCGCAGTTTGAAAAACTGGCCATTTCAGAATAAATAATGGATGGAGCGTATAGGAGTCTTTTTACAGATATGTGGAAAAGTGTCAGACACATATTAAGAGATAACCTTGAGACATGTACAAAATTACGTGCATTGAGCAAAATGGTTGACACTAAGCTATTATAAGTAGTACACTTTTATCGTAAACAACAGTAGGTGAACCATTTATAAAGTTCCCTGTTGATAATATTATTGTAAATTTCAGAAGGAGGTATATTTTCATGGCAGAAGCATGGAGAGGATTTGTGAAAGACGGCCATTGGGATGTAGACGTGAATGTGCGTAATTTCATTCAGAGAAACTACACACCTTATGATGGTGATGAGAGCTTTCTGGAGGGATCTACCGAAGCAACGGATAAGCTTTGGGGAAGACTTCAGGAGTTACAGAAGGAAGAACGTGAACATGACGGTGTTTTAGAGTGTGAAACAGAGGTTGTTTCCAGTCTGACAGCTTATGGACCTGGTTATATTGATGAGTCTATGAAGGATCTTGAGCAGATCGTTGGTCTTCAGACAGACAAGCCGTTAAAGAGAGCATTCATGCCTTACGGCGGTATTAAGATGGCAGAAGAAGCTGCAAGCACTTATGGTTATGAAGTTAACCCTAAGTTCCACAAGATCTTCAACGATTATCATAAGACACACAATCAGGCAGTATTTGATGCATATACTGATGAGATGAAGGTTGCTCGTCATACTCATATCGTAACAGGACTTCCTGATACTTATGGTCGTGGACGTATCGTAGGTGACTACAGAAGAGTTGCTCTTTACGGTATTGATTTCCTGATCCAGAAGAAGACAGAAGACAAGAAGAACTGCGGTAACGGAACAATGACAGAAGACATTATCCGTTTAAGAGAAGAAATCGCTGAGCAGATCAAAGCCCTTAAGGGAATGAAGGAAATGGCTAAGATTTACGGCTATGATATTTCCGGTCCTGCTACAAACGCTAAGGAAGCTGTACAGTGGTTATACTTCGGATACCTTGCAGCAATCAAGACTCAGAATGGTGCAGCTATGTCCGTAGGACGTATCTCTACATTCCTTGATATTTATATTGAAAGAGACCTTAAGGAAGGTACCTTAACCGAGAAGGAAGCTCAGGAATTAATCGATCATATGACCATGAAGTTCCGTATGGTTAAGTTTGCTCGTATTCCTTCCTACAACCAGCTGTTCTCCGGTGACCCGGTATGGGCTACTCTGGAAGTTGGTGGTATCGGAATGGATGGCCGTCATATGGTTACCAAGAACGACTATCGTTTCCTTCATACTCTTGAGAACATGGGACCGAGCCCTGAGCCGAACTTAACTGTTCTTTACTCCAGTGCTCTTCCTGAGAACTTCAAGAAGTATGCAGCTAAGATTTCCGTAACGACATCTTCCATCCAGTATGAGAACGATGATGTTATGAAGCCGATCTGGGGCGATGACTACAGCATCTGCTGTTGTGTATCCGCTACACAGACTGGTAAGGAAATCCAGTTCTTCGGTGCTCGTGCTAACCTTGCTAAGTGCTTACTTTACGCTATTAACGGTGGTAAGGATGAGAAGCATCTTGATAAGGAAGGCAAGCATATGCAGTGTGGTCCTGAAATCGCACCGATTACTTCCGAATATCTTGACTTCGACGAAGTTATGCATAAATACGATATCATGCTTGACTGGTGTGCAGCTCTGTATGTAAACATCCTGAACCTGATTCACTATATGCATGATAAGTACTACTATGAAGCAGCTGAGATGGCTCTGATTGATACTGACGTAAGAAGAACATTCGCTACCGGTATTGCAGGTCTGTCCCACGTAGCAGACTCCCTGTCCGCTATTAAGTATGCTAAGGTTAAGGTTATCCGTGATGATCAGGGTTGCGCAATCGACTTCAAGACCGAAGGCGAATTCCCTAAATATGGTAACGATGATCCGAGAGCTGATGAATTTGCTGTATGGCTTCTTAAGACCTTCATGGAGAAGATCAAGAAGAACCAGACTTACAGAAATTCCGAGCCTACAACCTCTATCTTAACCATTACTTCTAACGTAGTATATGGTAAGGCTACCGGTGCTCTTCCGGATGGCAGAGAAGCTTACAAGCCTTTCGCTCCTGGTGCTTCACCGTCTTACGGTGCTGAGCAGAGTGGTCTGCTTGCTTCCCTGAACTCTGTAGCTAAGCTTCCTTATGAGTACGCTCTGGATGGTATTTCTAATACACAGACCATGGCACCTTCCGCTCTTGGACATGACCTTGACGAGCAGAAGAACACTCTGGCTGGCGTTCTCGATGGATACTTTGATCGTGGTGCTCATCACCTTAACGTTAACGTATTCGGTACCGAGAAGCTGTTAGATGCACAGGCACATCCTGAGAAGCCTGAATACGCTAACTTCACCATCCGTGTATCCGGTTACGCTGTTAAGTTCATCAGCCTGACCAAGGAACAGCAGGATGACGTTATCGCAAGAACCTGCCATAAGCATCTGTAATTTGAACAGGTTTCCTAGATAATTGATGTATATGGGGTCGGGCAGTCTTGCCCGACCCCGTTTTTTTGAGTAGAGTACTTAGTGAAAGCAAGCCGGAGGCGCTGCTTGAACTTAGTACGAACCATACCTGTGCACTTAGCGAGGACAAGCGAAGCGAAGTACGAGGTTAGTGCAGCAGGTAGTGTAGAGCACTTAATGAGAACGAGCTGAAAGCGAAGTTCGCACTTTCACTGTATTACTGATAAATAATAAGGTTATACTAACATATAGAGTTTAAACCGCAGCTGCCGGTACGGCAGAGAATGGAGATTATTACGATGATTAAAGGTAGAATTCACTCATTAGAATCCTTTGGAGCAGTTGATGGCCCGGGGATCCGTTATCTTATCTTCCTGAAGGGATGTAATATGCGCTGTCAGTACTGTCATAATGTGGATACCTGGAATCCGGAGACGGATAATTTGCAGACTGCGGATGAGCTTTTGGATAAAGCAGAACGTTTCCGCAGCTATTGGGGTAAGCAAGGTGGAATTACCGTCAGTGGTGGAGAGGCATTACTGCAGATTGATTTCCTGATTGATCTTTTCAAAAAGGCACATGAGAGAGGGATTAATACGAATCTTGATACTTCGGCACAGCCTTTTACCAGGGAAGAGCCTTTCTTTTCCAAATTCAACGAGTTATTAAAGTATACGGATCTGGTAATGTTGGACATCAAGCATATTGATGATGAAGAGCACAAGAAACTTACCGGTCATACGAATGTGAATATTCTGGATTGTGCGAGATATCTTTCAGAACAGGGCATTCCGATGTGGATCCGTCATGTTCTGGTTCCCGGTATCACAGATAAGGATGAATATCTGAAGAAAACAAGAGAATTTATTGATACACTGGATACCGTGATGAAGGTAGAAGTACTTCCTTATCATACACTGGGAGAATATAAGTGGAAGGAGCTGGGTATACCCTATAAGCTTGAAGGAGTAGAACCGCCCACTCAGGACAGAATTGATAATGCAAAGAAAATTCTGGAGTTTTCCAAATACTAGTATAACAGTTTTAAATAACTGTACCAGATAGACAGTCTGTTGATGAACAGGATGGTAATAAAGAAAAGATGATGATGCTAAGTTTTCTTATAAGAGACTTAGCATCTTTCTTGACTTTTAACAGGAACAGATGACGAAAGATATATTATCATTATGACTGCAAATACACGGAGCAATGAACAGATACATAAAAATAAAGTAACTATTCAGAACCGGGTAACAGTGTGTCATAAGGGAGAATACATAATATGGAAAGAAAAGAAATGGATATGCTGAACGGAAAGCTTTCAGGAAAACTGATTCTGTTTGCAATACCGTTAGCGTTCAGCAGTATTTTACAACAATTATTTAATTCGGCAGATGTTGCGGTTGTCGGACGTTTTGCAGGTGATACGGCACTTGCAGCAGTAGGAAGCTGTGTGGCACTTGTCGGCATTTTCGTAAATCTGATCGTCGGACTTTCGGTAGGGCCGAATGCAGCACTTGCTACGCTGATCGGACAAAAGAAACGGGAAGAGATCAGTGGCATGCTTCATACGGTAATCACATTCGGGCTGATACTTGGGGTAGTTTTGATGGGTATTGGATTACTTACTGCCAGAGTCGTTCTGGAATTATCCGGAACGCCGGAAAGTGTCATGAATGAGGCACTGCTCTATATCCGAATCTATTTCCTCAGTATTCCCTTTATGACCATATACAATTTTGGTGCTGCAGCATTGCGAAGCTTCGGTGACAGTCGGCGTCCGATGTATTACCTGTTCATTTCCGGAATTGTGAATGTCATTTTGAATCTGGTTCTGGTAATCTGCGTTCATTTAGGTGTTGCCGGTGTAGCCATTGCAACGGTGATCTCTAATGTGTTGAGTGCCGGACTGGTTATGCTTAATTTACATCGTCGTAAGGATGAATTTCAGTTTCGGGTACAGAAGATGCGGATCGATGGTAATGCACTAAGAAGAGTGCTTGTTATTGGCATTCCGGCAGGAATTCAGGGAGCGATCTTCGCTGTATCCAACGTATTTATTCAGAGTGGAATTAATTCGTTTGGCGAAGATGCGATTGCAGGTTCTTCCCTGGCGTTAAATTTTGAGTACTTTACTTACGATATTGCTTCAGCTTTTGCGCAGGCAGCGGTTACGTTTACCAGTCAGAATTACGGGGCCGGTAATCTGAAAAGATGTAAAAGGATTTTCTGGTTGTGCATGCTGTTTGGCATTGTTTTCACAGAGATTCTTGCAATTATCTTCATGATCTGGGACGATTTCTTTGTGGGAATCTATACAACAAGCAGTGCGGTAGCGGTTTACGGACTGATCCGTATGCATCATGTCTGCTCCCTCGAAGGGCTGACGGCGACCTATGAAGTAGAAAGTGCAGCTTTGCGGGGAATGGGGAAATCCCTGGAACCTTCGATTATTACGATTTTAGGAACGGTTGTATTCCGGTTGATCTGGATGGTAACGGTATTCCGCTGGTTCCCGACCTATGAAATGCTGACGAATGTATATGTTGCTTCCTGGATCTTCACAGGAGGAGCCATCTTTGTTGTATATTGGTGGCATATGAGGAAGCAGAGTGTGCTAAAAGGCTGCTGATTATTAGGCAGATACTGGAAGCGAAGAATGTGACAGATGAACTGAAAGGGAAAGAGCAGATAGCGTGGATAAGACTTAGATTGATTTTATTCGCACTTTGGCGTATAATAAAATTAATGATTTTTGTCCTGCAGAGAGTAGGCTGCAACATGAAGAATGAGGTTGAGTATGGAATATTTATCAATTAAACAATTATCAGAAAAATGGGGAATTTCAAAAAGAAGAATTCAAACCCTGTGTTCAACAGATCGGATTCCCGGTGCTAAAAAAGTTGGCTACTCATGGATCATACCTGATAATGCGGAAAAACCTGTTGATGCCCGCATTAAATCAGGCAAATATCTGAAGAGCAAAAGATGTTCTGAGGATTCGGAATAACAAAGTTTAAGGAGGCAGCATGGTTTATATGGTCAGGGATGGGAGGAATGATTATGAAAAAAGAAAAGGAGGTTGTAACTGAAAATCCTATGGAACTATCATCGGAACAGTTACAAAATCTTTGTAAAAAGGCAATTGCGCTAATTAATCAGGCAAGAAATACCGCTGTGCGTGAAATTAATCTAGTGCAGCTTTTGACCTATTACACACTGGGCGAGTGGATTGTTGAAGTGCAGCAGGGCGGGACAGGAAGAGCAAAATATGGCAAAAAAGTGTTGGAAACTTTATCCAATGTGTTAAATAAAGAATTTGGAAAAGGCTATTCTGTTTCTACATTAACAAACATACGAAAATTCTATGAGATTTATAAAGAACGAATTTCGGAACCGTTGGTTACGAAATTTTTAGCTAAAAATTCACAACCATTGGTTACGAATTTTGCTGATGATGTTCCGTTTCGTCTGTCATGGACTCATTATCTAATATTGATGCGAATTCAGAATGAAGAGGAGCGTAACTTCTATGAGCTTATGGCTGTTCAGGAAAACTGGGGAAAACGAGAATTAAGTCGCCAATATGGAAGTTCTCTGTATGAACGTTTGTTGATAGGAAAAGATAAACAGCAAATTATGAAACTGTCCAAAAAAGGACGTTTGATAGAAAAACCTTCCGATATTGTGAAAGACCCTTATGTACTGGAGTTTTTGGGAATACCGGAACAGACAGAGTTTTCAGAAACAGATTTGGAAAGCAAACTCATTGATCATTTGCAAGAGTTTCTTTTGGAGCTTGGAACAGGATTCACTTTTGTTGCACGGCAAAAGAGATTTACCTTTGAGGAAGATCATTTTCGGGTAGATCTTGTGTTTTATAATCGTTTGTTACAATGCTTTGTGTTGTTTGACTTGAAGACAGAGAAATTGAAGCACCAAGATTTAGGACAGATGCAAATGTATGTGAATTACTATGATCGGTTTGAAAAAAAGGATTTTGAGAACCCGACAATTGGGATTCTACTGTGTCCGCAGAAAAATGATGCGGTTGTGGAACTGACGCTTCCTGAAAATTCAAATATTTTTGCATCGCAGTATCAGTTATATTTGCCGGATAAAAAACTTTTGCAGGCAAAGCTACAAGAATGGCTGGAGGAAGAAACCGGAGTCAAATAAGCTGCATTACGGCCGGAGCAGTAACGTAGGAACACTTTGCGGAGAAATATGGAAAGAAGATGCTCTTCTTTATCTATAATTCTGCCAGCTTATCTATATTAAGTTGTAATTAAAAAGTAAAAAATCATTTGAAAATCTGAGAAGAAATTTGTTATAATTCTTTCGAACGAGTGGCATCAATTGCGTAAATCCAGTTGATGCTGCTCGTCTTTTTTGTGTAGAGCACTTAATGAGAACGAGCCGAAGGCGAAGTTCGAATTTAGTGCGAACCATACCTGTGCACTTAGCGAGGACGAGCGAAGCGAAGTGCGAGGTTAGTGCAGCAGGTAGTGTAGAGCATACTTAATGAGAATGAGCCCAAGGCGATTAATAAGAAATGGAGAGAAAGAAAATGAATGAGTTAAATTTAGGAACAGGAAAGATCGGGGGTCTGATCAGAAAATTTTCCATACCATGTGTCATAAGCATGGTAGTGGCGGCACTTTATAATATTGTTGATCAGATTTTTATCGGATGGAGCGAGGCAGGAGCTTACGGAAATGCAGCGACAAACATTGTCTATCCGTTTACGGTACTGGCACTGGGACTTGCGCTTTTAATCGGAGATGGTGCGGCAGCACAATTCAGTATTGCACTTGGTAAGAATGATACAAAGCAGGCAAACAAAGATATTGGTAACGGATTTGTCATTTTAATCGGGCTGGCTGTTGTACTATGTATCATAGCTTTCCATCGTTGTGATTATTGCAGTAAATAATAATCTTTTGACCAAGTATGGATATGGCACCTATGCAAGTACCGGAGAAGCTTTCGGAGCAGTTATTCCACTTGCCGTAGTTGGTATTGTCATGAAAGTATTTGGTATTGTAGTATCGATTGTAATCGGTATCAGCCTTGGCGGACAGCCGATTATCGGATTTAATATGGGTGCCGGAAATACAGAGCGCGTTAAGGAAACCATACAGTTAATCACAAAGCTGGTGCTTCTGGTAGGTATTATTGCGTTTCTAATTTTTGAACTTGCGCCGGATGCGGTTATCATGCTGTTTGGAAGCCGCAATACGGCAGAATATATGGAATATGCAAGACTGTGTATCCGTATTTTCCTTGGAGGAATCATACTTACCTGCTATATCAAATCAGCAGCAATTATCCTTCAATCTATGGGCAACAGTCTGAAATCCACAATACTGGCATTGCTGCGTGATGTGATTATTTTTGTTCCGGCATCCGTGATCATTGCCATGATTTCAAAGAATATTGTAACGATGCTCTGGGCAGCCGCTATTTCGGATGCGATTGCATCTGTGGTTGGTTTCTGGTTTATATCGACAGAGATTCATAAATTTGAAGAGCTGATGAAGAATCTATAAGCAATTATTACAAAATGCATGACAGAAAATTTATAATATTGCACAAAGAAAAACGTTTTACCACTTTATATATTTACAATTACAAAATATATGGTAAAATACATAGTAAAACTACCTTTCACAGGAAGTGAAAACATTAATTGATAAGGGGAAGCTGATTTTGGGTGGTAAAATGAGTAAAACAAAGGCAGAGGGCAATGTTACAATAAAGGATATTGCATTAATGTGTGGCGTTTCGGTTTCTACGGTTTCAAATGTACTGAACGGAAAAAGCAATAAGGCAAGCGATGATCTGGCTGCCAGGATTAAAGAAACAGTGGAACGTGTCGGATATAAGCCCAATTATCTGGCGAAAAGTCTTCGTGCAGTAAATTCAAAGACCATTGGAGTTATTGTGGAAGATCTGATTGTTTTTAGCTCTGCGTCGATAATTGAAGGGCTGATGAGTTGTTGTGAGGAACATGGTTATAATGTTGTCATTGAAAACATGCGATTAAATGGTAGATGGCACGGACAGTGGATGCACGATCAAAAACTGTATAGCCAGGCATTGCAGCCGGTTTTAAATAAAATGAATTCATTAAATACGGATGGAATTGTCTATATAGGCGGACATGAACATAAGATCATCGGGCTGGAACCCCCCGGAAATATCCCGTTTGTTATGGCTTATTCTTATACTATGAATAAGAGAATTCCAACTTTTCGACTGGATGACGAGCGCGGCGGATATGAGGCAATTAAGTATTTGATGAGCATGGGGCATAAGGAGATAGCAATATTAGGCGGAGAATTCGATAATACGCATACCATCAATCGAATGATGGGGGTTCAAAGAGCATTCTTTGAAGCGAAGGAGTTATTCAATCCTAATCTCGTAGTATACTGCAGATGGAATTATGATGGTGGATATGAAGGAATGAAGGAGCTGATAGATTCCGGAATTACGGATAAAGTATCAGCAGTATTCTGTATGTCCGATGCAATTGCCGCTGGCGCATACGAGGCTATAAAAAGAGCCGGAAAGGTACCGGGAGAAGATATTTCGATTATAGGTTATGATAATCAGGAGATTTCTTCCTGCCTGTATCCGAAACTTACAACGATGGCGCTTCCTTTGGAAGAAATCGGTTACCAGGCAGCAGTACAGGTTATTGATATGTGTAAAAACGCAGAACAAAGAGAGGATCCTGTGGAACAGAAGAACACTAAAATAGCGTGCAAGCTATTAGAGAGAGCTTCTGTAAAGCGTATTGAAGAATAGAATAATACATTATCGGTAAAACGTATCGCCCATATGGACGATACGTTTTCTTTTTTGTCCATCAATGTTGTTGAAAATGCACAAAATATCAAATTTATATTGGTATATAATGATGTATTGACAGTTTTTTATGGCATAGATATAATAAACACAATGAGTAAAACGTTTCGCCTTTGCAATTATTTATTCTCCAACCAAGGTAGAGTGAGAATATAAATACATCAAAGATGCAGATAAATTTGTGAAATTAATCAAAATAATGGAAACGTTTTACTAATAGAGTATGTCTATTTATAACAACAAGGAGGACAAATGAATGAAAAAGAAAGCACTTGCAGCTTTGTTATCAGCTGCAATGGTAATGACATCCTTAATTGGATGTGGTGGTGGAGCAGCAGATAGTGCATCTTCAACAGAAAATGCTGAAACAAAACAGGAAGCTGCTACAGAAGAAAACGAAGAAGCAACTGGAGAGGAAGCGGATGGAGAGCTCTCTCTTGCTGAACAGGCAATTGCTGATAGAAAGGCAAAAGCAGAGGAAACCGGAGAATATGAAAAAGTAGTTGTTTCTTTCTTTGACTGGACAGGAGCACCTGCCGGTATTGATCGTGTAAATGCTAAGCTTAGCGAGTACACAAGAGAGAAATTGGGCGTTGATATGGAACTCTTGATCATCGACGTTGCTGCCTACACAGAAGATTTAAAACTGATGCTTTCCTCCGGAGAACAGGTAGACTTATTCTCCACATGTGGACCGGGATATATGACATGCGTTAATAATGGTTATACTGCTGATCTTGAGGAAGATGGATTACTTGATAACTATGGTGCTGATTTGAAGAATCTGATCAGAACAGACTATCTTGATGCTTGCCGCGTAGGTGGTACATTATACGGAGTTCCGCCAATTAAGGACTATGCTATTCAGACAGCCTGTCTTCTTATCGGAACCGAGTATCTTGAGGGCGCCGGTGTGGATCTTTCCAAGTTCGAGAAAGATGAGCTTGGATATAATAAGGCTACCTGGGATGATATTGATGAAATGTTTGCAGCCATTCACGAAGCATATCCTGACAAGATTGTTTATTCTACACAGGATAATCTGTTAACACAGGGTAGCTGTGTAGATAATATTGCCGGAGATTATTTTGGATGCTTATTAGATCCTGCAAACAGTCTTGAAATTGAAAATGTATATGAATCTGATCTTTTTAGAGAATGGGCAGAAAGAGCTTATAGATGGAATCAGCTTGGTTATATTTCCGGTGATGCCATGACAGATGATAATGGTGCTTCATCCAGAATTAAATCCGGTGCTTATATGGCAATGATGTCTCAGGCTAAACCGGCTTATCAGAACCAGATTAATGGTGAATGTGGTCGTGATATGACAATTTTTGATGTAGGAGATGCATTCATGGGATCATCCGCAGTATCTGCTTTCCCCTGGTGTATGAATCAGGCAACAGAAGATCCGATTGCTGCTATGCAGGTTCTGAACCTGTTGTATACCGATCCGGTTGTTGCAAACTTAGCTTGCTGGGGTGAAGAGGGCGTAGAGTACGTTGTTAATTCCGATACATCCATTAACTGGGCTGAAGGCGTAAATGCCGATAATTCCGAGTACTATCCGAATGTTTTATGGTTAATGCCTAACCAGTATGCAGCACATGTATGGGAAGGTGATCCGATCGATGTTGGTGAACAGACTGCTGCATTCAATGATAATTGTAAGGTTAAGTCCAAGGCACTTGGATTCACATGGGACAACAGTGATTATGTAGCCGAGTTTACCGCAATGCAGAATGCATACAAAGAGTTTGGTCCGCAGGTCGTTTACGGTTTTGTCGATCCTGACACAGGATTAAAGCAGTTGAATGATGCGTTATACGCTGCTGGTCTTCAGGAATATATGGATGCCAAGCAGGAAGCTTTAAATGAGTGGGCAAAATAAGATAGACATACACTCCAGAGAATTATAACTTCATAGAATTATAAATGGCGGAGCCGGCGGAAACGCCGGCTTCGATATTCAATAGAAAGGATTCGAGCTTATGAAGTCGAAGGCAAAAAAAGATAAAAAACTAAAGAAGAGGCTCATCAGGTATATCCCGCTTTATATTATGGCTTTGCCAGGATTGCTATACCTATTTATTAATAACTACATGCCCCTGCCCGGATTGGTTCTTGCATTTAAAAAGTATAATGCCAAGAAAGGGATTTTTGGCTCAAAGAATGTAGGCTTTAAGAATTTCAAATATTTGTTCGCAACAAAGGATGCTTTCGTAATTACGAGAAACACAATATTTTATAATGTGGTTTTCATTATCATAAATACTGTACTGGCTGTGTTTGTTGCAATACTATTGGCAGAGATGACTTCGAAGCTAAAGAAGATATATCAGATTATTATTCTGTTGCCATTTATGATTTCAATGGTTATTGTGAGTTATCTGGTGTTCGGTTTTCTATCAAATGATAATGGCTTTCTGAACAATACCATATTAAAAGCATTGGGAAAAGAACCGGTTCAATGGTACATGCAAAAGCAATATTGGCCTTTTATTCTGGTATTTGTTAACGCATGGAAGGTGATTGGCTACAACTGTATTATTTATCTTTCAACCATTTTAGGAATTGACCGCAGCATTTACGAATCCGCATCCATTGATGGAGCGGGTAAATGGACACAGATCGCAAAGATTACGATCCCTCTGCTTAAACCAACCATCATTATGATGACATTATTGGCTGTGGGACGTATCTTTTACTCTGATTTTGGCTTATTTTATCAGGTTCCGCAGAATCAGGGAGCTTTGTTTTCAGTAACAAATACAATTGATACCTATGTATACAGAGGATTATTAGAGCTTGGAGATATGTCTATGGCATCGGCTGCGGGCTTGTATCAGTCTGTGGTGGGATTCATCTGTATTCTTACTGCAAACCTAATTGTTCGTAAGTTGGATCCAGAAAGCGCATTGTTTTAAGAGGAGGAGAAGATAATGAAAAGTGAAAAACGATTTCAGATTTTTGCCCATGCAGTATTGGTTCTCCTTTCGGTGTTTGCTTTACTTCCAATGTTGCTCATGGTGATGTCTTCTATTACGGATAATGATACTTTGATTTCGGAGGGTTATTCTTTTATTCCTTCAAAATTCAGTTTCTATGCTTATGAGTATATTTTTAAAACAGGTAATTCCGTCCTGAGAGCTTACGGCGTATCGATTGTACTTACCGTTGTGGGAACGGTCTGTGCACTGACAATTACTACTTTATTGGCTTATGCCATATCCAAGAAAGATATGCCGGGGCGAGGACTGATCACTTTTTTTGTAATTTTTTCAATGCTGTTTAATGGTGGACTTGTACCTACCTACATTGTTTATACGAAGACGTTTCATGTGAATAATACGTTTTGGGGATTATTAATTCCGGGACTTCTGCTAAATGGATTTAATGTAATGCTTATGAAATCTTATTTTGTTTCCAGCATTCCGGAAGAAATACTGGATGCTGCCTATATTGACGGTGCCTCTGAGACGAAAACTTTCTTAAAGGTTGTCATTCCTTTATCCAAACCAATTCTTGCGACAATAGCGTTGTTTTCCGGCATTGCTTATTGGAACGACTGGATGAATGGATATATCTATATCACGAAAAAAACAGAACTTTATGCAGTACAGAATCTTTTGAATCGTATGATGCAGAATATCCAGTTTCTTTCCCAATCGAGCTCTAATGTGCAGAACGCAAATGTTGGATTAAGTGCAATTCCTCTTGCATCGGTCAGAATGGCAATGGCAACGGTTGGTATACTGCCAATTATCATCATATATCCTTTTATACAAAAGTATTTTGTAAAAGGAATTACACTGGGCGGAGTCAAGGGCTGATATAGTCTTGATCAGGAGCTTATAACTTGTGAAAAAAGACAATTACGATAAGGTATTAAGGGATTTTATAAAAGCCGGTTAGGATATGGTATAATGTCGGAATAAATGGTAGCATGATTCTGTTTATTTTGCTTTAAGAGATGTTGAACAGTTATAAATTAAAGGTAAATAATAAGTAAATTTGGATTGAAATAATTGATAAGCCGGGGTATCTATGATAGAATATGAAACAAGATTCATTAGGCTAAGCAACGAAAGAAAGGCGATCGATTGTTAAGATTTTTACCTTCCAATTTACGTGAAAAATTAAAAGAAACTTTGAAAGCAGTACTTCCTATCATAGCAATTGTTCTTGTGCTATGTTTTACCATTGCGCCGATTTCACCAAGCATCATTCTGATGTTCCTGGTGGGAGGCGTTTTGCTAATTATAGGAATGCTGCTTTTTAATGTTGGTGTGGATATTTCCATGACTCCGATGGGCGAACGTGTCGGTACGACAATGACGAAATCGAAGAATATCTTCATAATGATTGCATTAAGCTTCCTGCTGGGTGTGATGATTACGATTTCCGAACCGGATCTTCAGGTGCTTGCCGGTCAGGTTCCCTCGATCCCCAATATGGTGCTGATTCTTACTGTGGCTGTTGGTGTGGGCTTCTTCCTGGTGCTTGCTCTCGTACGTATGCTGTTTGGAATCCAGTTATCCCATATGCTGTTGGTATTTTATGCGGTTGTATTTACGCTGGCTTACTTTGTTCCGGCAGATTTCCTTGCGGTGGCGTTCGACTCAGGCGGTGTTACCACAGGGCCAATGACAGTACCGTTTATTATGGCACTCGGTGTCGGTATTTCTGCAATCCGAAGCGATAAGCGGGCAGCAGACGACAGCTTTGGTCTGGTTGCCTTATGCTCCATCGGACCGATTCTTGCGGTTTTAGTGCTAAGTATGATTTACCGGCCGGATGTGAATGCCATGAGTACTACATCCGAACCGATCCAGATTATGGATGATACGGTGCAGATGTGGCGTGCTTTTATGGAGGAATTTCCGGCATATATGAAGGAGATTGCAATTTCCCTTCTGCCAATCATTGTTTTCTTCTTTTTATTCCAGTTGATTTCTAAAGATATCCAAAAGCGGCTCCTGGTTAAGATCGTTGTGGGTCTTTTATATACTTATGCAGGTCTTGTACTCTTTCTTACGGGTGTAAATGTCGGATTTATGCCGGCAGGTAATTATCTGGGACAGACGATAGCGGGACTGCCGTATCGTTACATACTGATTCCGATTGGTATGCTGATCGGTTATTTCATTGTTAAGGCAGAGCCTGCGGTATTTGTGCTGACGAAGCAGGTTGAAGAGATTACCTCAGGGGCGATCAGTGCCAAAGCAATGGGAACGAGCTTATCCATCGGTGTATCGGTATCCATCGGAATGGCGATGCTGCGAGTGCTTACAGGCATTCCGATTATGTGGTTCATCATTCCGGGATATGCAATTGCGCTGCTGCTTACGTTCTTTGTACCGAAGATCTTTACGGCGATTGCATTTGACTCCGGTGGTGTGGCGTCCGGTCCGATGACTGCAACCTTTCTGCTTCCGCTTGCCATGGGTGCATGTGAGGTTACAGGTGGTAATATCATGACCGATGCATTCGGTGTGGTTGCCATGGTAGCGATGACGCCGCTGATTACGATCCAGATTCTTGGTGTGGTATTCCGCGTGAAGGAAAGTCAGGCACACAAGCGTGCCGCAGTTGGTGCAGATGTGGCCATTCTTGCCTCTGGGGATATGGATATCATCGAACTTTAATTATGGATTTTGCATGGTGACTGTGAGGGATGGAACGGTTATCAGAAAGGGTAATCTATGAGTGACGTTTATATTATGACGACGATCATTGATCGTAAGAATAGTAAGAAATACATTGATTTATATAAGAAGGATAAGCTGGAGGTCATGTATATTACTCTGGGAGAGGGAACTGCGAGGGGAGATATTCTGGATTATCTGGGATTGGAAGCTTCGGAAAAGATGGTGATCTTCAATTTCGTGCAGCAGCGTGACTGGATGCTGACGAAAAAGGATCTGCAGCGGAAGCTTCAGATTGATGCGCCCGGAGAGGGAATTGCCTTCCTGGTGCCGTTAAGCAGTATTGGAGGAAAAAGAACACTGCAGTTTTTACTCGATAGACAGGAATTGCCGGAAAGTGAGGAATCGACATTGAAGGATACCACGTATGAATTAATTGTTGCAATTGCAGATCAGGGAAATTTGGAAATGGTGATGGATGCAGCCCGCGGTGCCGGTGCCTATGGTGGAACGGTGATTCATGCGAAGGGAACCGGCATGGAATATGCGGAAAAGTATCTGGGTGTGACAATTGCCGCAGAAAAGGCCATGATCTTTATTGTAACCAAAAAGGATCAGAAGAACAGCATTATGAAGGCGATTATGGAGCAGGCCGGAATGCAGACTCCTGCAAAGACGATTGTATTTTCACTTCCGGTTACCGATACAGCAGGTCTGCGTCTTGTTGATCTTGATGAGGAGAATGAATAAATACCTGTAACTGTTCAAATTACCATGCAGATGATCTATGGGACAGGTTATTTAAAATCCCTTCATGGCATATAATTTTTTCTCAAGAATATCAAGTGCCTGTTCGTTCTGGTTCTGGCAGAAGCTGACTAATGTGTCTTCATCCGCATTTTTGAGGACAGAGGTATCGGCACCTAATTGTACGAAACAGATATAATTATCAATGACTTCAATCCGGGAGGCTTCGACCTTGGCATGGTTTATTGGCTGCTTTTCGTAGGTTTTCAGAAGCTTTTCCCGGTACTGGTCAAGAAGGAGTTCCACGTTGGTAACCTCTTCCTCCTTGGCTTCCACAAGGATCATCATATCCGTACCGGCTTCAGTGTGTTCATACTCGGCAAGAAAGCTGTGGTACATCTTTCCCGTAATTCCGGTTAATTCTTCAAATTCTTCTGCGGTATACAATGCATTCGGCCAGTAATTTTCTCCCAGCATTTCCATAACAGATTTCCGGAGCTCACGCATAACGGGCGATAAGGAATAAGTACTGTCTACCCTTGAGGTGTTTACCGTCTCGAAATCTTCATTTTCGTAACTTTCTGTGGAAGGATAGATATTGTGAGCGAAGGAGCAGCCGCACAGGCATCCACAGAAGGTAACAAGGATAGAAAATACAATTATGGTCTTTTTCATAATCAGGTTCATAATTAATGGGATTCCTTTCTGAAACTATAATGATATGTATCGGGAACCAGATGCGGTCATTTGTTGAACAGGACTTTACAGTAATTCTGTATAACATCAGATGGAATTTTAAATACTGGCTATAGAAAGGATTATTTCCGGAAATTAGACAAACTATACAATTGATGCTAAACTACAAGAAGTGCAGATTCATCATTTGATTAAGCGAGGTTACTTATGCTTTTTAATTCCTATATATTTATATTTTTATTTCTGCCTCTTGCGCTGCTTGGCTGGTATGGGCTGAACCGCTGCAGGGCATATGAAATGGCGAAATTATTTCTGGCTGTAATGTCATTATGGTTTTACGGCTATTTTAATCTATATTATCTGTTTGTGATTCTGGGAAGTATTCTGGTGAACTACCTGTTGAGCTTTCTGTTAAAGAAATTTTCATCCCCGAAGGTATGCAGAGCCGGACTCTGGGCAGGTGTACTCTTAAATCTGGGTAATTTGTTTTACTTTAAGTATTATGATTTCTTCTTTGAAAATGTAAATGCGGTTTTTAAGACAGACTTTACACTGAGACATATACTGCTTCCGCTTGGCATCAGCTTTTTCACGTTTCAACAGCTTTCCTTTATCATTGACAGGGCGAAGGGCAAGGCAGAGCATTATTCCTTTATTAATTACCTGACCTTTGTTACGTTCTTCCCGCAGCTGATCGCCGGACCGATTGTGCTGTACAAGGAGATGATGCCACAGTTTGAGGATACGGCTAATCGCCGTTTTAACAGTGATCAGTTTGCGAAGGGAATCATTATATTCACGATCGGATTAGGTAAAAAGGTGCTTCTGGCAGACAATCTGGCGCTTCCGGTGAATTTTGGCTTTGAGCAGAATCTGTTTCTGGATACGCCGTCCACCCTGCTTATGATTCTGGCGTATACATTCCAGATTTATTTTGATTTCAGCGGATACAGTGATATGGCGATCGGTCTTGGCAAGATGTTTAACATCGAGCTTCCCATAAACTTCAATTCACCGTATAAGGCCTGCTCGGTGAAGGAGCTCTGGCAGCGCTGGCATATGACGTTGTCCCGGTTTTTCATCCAGTATGTATACATTCCAATGGGAGGAAGCCGTAAGGGCAAGGCGCGCACGATCTTTAATACGTTTATGGTCTTTTTCTTAAGCGGACTCTGGCATGGGGCGAACTGGACCTATATTGCATGGGGCTCCATGCAGGGCCTGCTGGTGATCTGGGATAACCTGGGAATAGTCGGTATAAAGGGCTCGAATGAAAAGACACCGGCGAAGTGGTATATTCCAAGATGGCTTGGGTGGATTTTTACGTTTGGATTCTTTAATCTGTCGCTCATTTTCTTTGGAAGCAGCAGTATGACATCGGCCATCCAGTTATTTAAGAATATTTTTGCTTTTAAGAACACAGGATATCTGTTTAAGCTGGCAGCAAATCTGGATATTCCGGAGTTTTACCTCATAAAGCAGGTGCTTACCCTGAAGTTTCCCGATATGCTGCAATATGCTTATGTGGTACTATTCCTTCTGCTGCTTATTATCAGCGCCGTTGTGATCAGCCGGAAGAATACGCTTCAGATGGTAGCAGAGAATCCTTTCCGTAAAAAGCTGTGCGCATGGGTGGTATTTATTTTCGTATGGTCTGTGATTTCCTTCTCACAGGTAAGTACATTTATTTACTTCAACTTTTAGCAACAGTTCCGCCGTGCAGAAATCAACATATGAAGTCTGTGGGAGCTTGCTCACAACAGACTTCATATGTTGATTTCTATAGGGCGGACGCCCGAAAATGAAATAAGTTGTCGGCCAATACAGAAAAACAGAAATGAAAGCTTTGCCCCGACAACTTATGAATTGTCGGCGGAACTGTTGCGGAAAAATTGACCGCCGTGCAGAAATCGATATAAGCAATATAAATTATATAATAAGGAAAGAATATGACTTCAAGACAATTTTTAAAGCGTTTTTTCATAGGAAGCAGCTCCCTGTTGTTGCTGTGCATAGCAGTTGTAGTGATCTTTGATCCTTTTTTCCAGTATCATAAGGCTCTTCCGGGACTGAAGGCAGTACTGGCAGATAAGGAATATCAGGTGGTCGGGACGCTAAAGAATTTTGACTATGACAGTGTGGTGGCAGGATCTTCAGTTGCAGAAAACTACGATAACAGCTGGTTTGATGAGGGCTTTAACTGCCATGTGATTAAAGCGATCCGTTCCTACGGTGCAACGGCGGATCTCTGCTATCTTCTGGATGAGGCTTTTGAACATCAGCAGTTAAAATATGTTTTTTATAATCTGGATCCGTCGGCTCTTGTTGCAGATCCGGAACCGACTTTTGAACTGACGGGATGTCCGATGTATCTGTATGATGACAATTATATCAATGACATTCAGTATGTGCTGAATAAGGGAGTCCTGTTTGAGAAGATTCCTTATATGATTGCGAAGTCTGTAACCGGTGACTATAACGAGGATGAATCCTATAACTGGGCGCAGTGGAAGGAATTTAATTCCGATATGGCGTTGGGGCTGTATATCCGGAAGCCTTCCGTCGCAGAAGAAAAGCCGGAAAAATATTATGAGGATCTGCTTTCCCAAAATCTGGAATTGCTGACCTCAAGGATCGAAGCACATCCGGAAACACAGTTTTATATTTTCATGCCGCCATATTCGATGCTCTGGTGGGACAGCACCTATCGGGACGGGGATCTTGCCGCTTATCTGTATAATATGGAAACAGCGATGAATATGCTTCTGGAGTACGAGAATGTTCGTTGCTTTTATTTCATGAACGATCGTGAAACGATCTTAAACCTGGAAAATTATATGGATATCCTCCATTTTTCAGATGAAATCAATCATCAGATCTGCAATGATTTGATTGATGGAAAGTTTGAAGTCACAAAAGGAAACTGCCACGAAACGATTGAGGATATGCGTTTCCTGGCAGAGGAGATTGTAACGAAGCTGATTCTTCCATACGAAGACCGGATTAAATTCGATCTTGTAGATGAAGAGTAAATGTTTCTATTAGATTTATTTATTTCCTGACCTGTTCCATAATGAGGCTCATAATGGTTTTAATGGCATTTAACTGGTTGCTCTTTGCCATGGCATCAATGTAATGCTGGCGTTCAAAGAAGAGCTCTGTCACCTTCTCACATAACATTTCAGGCGTCAGGGCATCGTCATCTAAAACAACGGAGAAGCCCTGTGATTCAAAGGATTTCGCATTCAGGATCTGGTCACCGCGGCTGCTGCTTGCGGATAAAGGAATGAGGACGTTGGGCTTCTTTAAAGCAAGCAGCTCACAGATGGAGTTTGCGCCTGCACGGGAAATGACAATGTCTGCCGCAGCAAATAAATCTTTTAATTCTGATTTCACATAATCAAACTGCTTATATCCGGCAGTGCCGTTCAGCTTTTCATCAACCTTATCCTTACCACAGATGTGAACGACTTGAAAATCCTGTAACAGGACAGGCAGTGCATCGCGGACGGCAATGTTAATGGAGTTCGCACCGAGACTTCCGCCGATCACCATAATTACCGGTTTGGAAGTATTAAAGCCACAGAAGGAAAGTCCGTCTGCCTTATTGCCATTTGCAAGTTCTTCACGGATCGGCGAACCGGATAAGACCGCCTTATCTTTAGGAAGCATGGCGAGTGTTTCCGGGAAGTTACAGCAGACCTTTTTCGCAACGGGAATACAAAGCCTGTTGGCAAGTCCGGGGGTCATATCGGATTCATGGATGATACACGGTATATGGAGAGCGGCAGCGGCCCGGACGACGGGAACACTGACAAAGCCTCCTTTGGAAAAGACCACATCGGGCTTAAGCTGCTTCAATATCTTCTTAGCCTCCCCAAAGCCCTTAATGACCTTGAAGGGATCCGTGAGATTCTTTACATCAAGATAACGTCGGAATTTGCCGGTGGAAACACCATAATAAGGAATATGAAAGTCTTCGATCAGTTTCTTTTCGATGCCATCATAGGAACCGATATAAGATATTTCAAAGCCTGCCTTTTGTAAATGCGGCAGCAGTGCAATATTCGGAGTAACATGGCCGGCTGTACCGCCGCCGGTCAGTACAATTTTATAACCAGTTGATTGTTCCATACAGATGCCTCCCATTTTGGTTCGATACATGAAAGTATAGCAGATTCCTTCTGCGTTTTCCATAGAAAGTCCGTTTTTTGTCGAAATAATCAGATAACTGATCCCTCCCATAATAAATATATAATTATATAATATATTCAGATAACTGTTCAGAATTATAGACAGGCATGGAGGAAGGATTATGTTGTCATTATTACAAAATTTCCATTTTTTATCTGTTTGTATGATAGTATTTCTATCTTTAAGTATTATATTCCAGACAATTGCAGGTGTGATGATTCACGTTTTATTGCAGGAATCTGAGAATATGAGTATGATCCGGAGTAACGCATTGAAGCAATGCCGCCAAAAGTACGTAAATTATTACAAATTAAATGGCAGAATGATAAACACATCCGTGTATGTGGATAAATTCATCAAAAAGCTGAAGCTGTTGGGGATACCTTTGACCAGATACCTGCAGCTATCCGGACAGATGATGTTTTTCTTTATCTTATCAACGGGGATCAGCATTTTCCTGCAGTTGTCATTTGGCAAAACACTGTTTGATATGGTTCCCTATTATTTAATCAGTATTCTGGGCTTGTATCTGTACTTTTCCGTGATGAGTTTTACGAACCTGGAGGAAAAAAAGAACCTCCTTAAGATCAATCTGGTAGATTATCTGGACAATCACCTTTGCCCGCGGCTGGAAACAGAGCTGTCGGCACTGGACGAGCTTAGGCAGAAGGAAACTATGGGAAAAGCCGTTTCTGATAGAACGAAAGAACCGGGAATCGTTAATTTTTCCCAGCAGCAGGAGCTGGAAGCCCTGCTGGAGGAATTATTATACGAATCATGAAAATAAAGTAAGAATCGCCCTTCCTGTTTCGTCTATCCTGTTTTCGGAATTCTCTGATTGACGATAGCTCCTTTATATGGTATATCTAATAACAAGGAATGGTACTTATGTCCTATTTTCAGGTTATTGGAGATGGTGCTTATATTAGAAGAATGTGGAAAACATGGCAAGCTGGCTGTTACTGCACACATAGCTGCCGGACACGGGCTGTCTGGCTTCGCAGGAATATGATTCCGGAGTGAGCAGCAAAACTTTGCTTATCTTGTGTTGAAAGGAATTATGACATGAAGAGGGAACGGGGAATACTGATTTCCGTAGTCACAGCTGCATTGGTGATGGTGCTTTTATGTATTTTCTTTACGTCAGACCGTGCAGTTTCTGTAAAAAAGCTGAAGAAGTGTGTGCCGGATGAGGTTCATTTTGAGGAGGATGGCAGAGAGCAGTATGATTTTCTGATGGAGGCATATGGTGAGGCACCCGGTTCAATTGTGTTTTATACAGCACATCAGAGTGTTGCCGTATATGCAGACGGAGAAGAGCTTTATACACTGGAGACATCAGACAGTATATGGGGTGATACACCGGGCTGGAGATGGTGCTTTGTTGTGCTTCCGGACGGGGTGAGCCGGGTCTGTGTACAGCTTACGCCATGCTACCAGATGGCAGCACGCCAGGAGCAGATCTTCTATATCGGTGGGGGAAATGATATATATATGGGACTGCTCCAGCAGTCGATGTTCGCATCCCTCATAAGTATGATTATTGGACTTGTGGGTTTATATATTACCCTATACTGGATAGTGATCAATAAAGGAAATCAGGTTGACGGAACATTACTGTATCTGGGAATTTTTTCTATTTTGCTGGGACTGTGGTCTGCTAATGAGACAAATATGGCTACACTTATTTTCGTCAATCGACAGGCATGCTCTTATCTTGCATTTGTTACCCTCATGATAATGCCGATGCCATTTCTCCTGTTTGTGAAGAGCTTTCTGGAGATCCATGACAGCCGGTGCTGGAAAATCATCTTTGTGATGGACTTTGCTGTGATCGTTCTGGACCATATCCTGAATATGACAGGGCTTTACGAGTTCAGGCGGAGCCTGTGGATGACACATCTGATCATTCTTCTGGTGATAGTGTACGTTCTTGTGGCTATTATAAATAAAATGGTGAAACGGCAGCTTGACCAGAAGCTTAAGTATTGTGTGGGAGCACTGATACTGGTATTTCTGGCTGCCATAATCGACCTGATCGGATATTATAGAACCGGAAATAATGCCGGTGTATTCGGAAGAATCGCATTTCTGATTTTTATTCTCTTGTTTGGAATAGCGACAGCCAGACAAACGGTTGCAAGCCTGAAAAAGGTACGCCGGGCAGAGGAGCTTGAGCAGTTTGCCCTGAATGATTCCATGACGGGAATATATAACCGGAATGCCTATGATTATTATGTCAGAAATGAGAAGCAATTTGCCGGCTATATGATTGTGACCTTTGATTTAAACAATCTCAAGCAGTGTAATGATCATTATGGTCACCGGGCAGGGGATGCTTATCTTGTCAATGCGGCACGTATTATCGAGGATAATTTTGAACGTTACGGTAAATGCTACCGCATCGGCGGAGATGAGTTCTGCTGCATTATCCCGGAGGGTAGTGGCTGTAAGATCAGGAGCGTGCTCCGTAAGCTGCATCAGGATGTAGAGATATTAAACAATAAGAACATTATTCCGGTCGAGGTGGGAATTGCCTGTGGCTGTGCGGTTGCCACGACTGAGGATACCGATCTGGAAAAGGTGCGGGAGCGTGCCGATGAGGAGATGTATCAGAAAAAGAGAGAAATGAAGGCGGCATATTAATGCCGCCTTCGTTCTATTCCGCTTTTTCTGTAATATTCTGCCTTGTCCTGATACATCTGCTTTTCGGATTCCCGTAGTAAAACATCCAGATCTGTGGATACCTTATCCGCCCAGACGGTGCCGATGGCCATATTGACGGAATTTTCCTTCATCAGCTCCCGTAACCGGCTTACCCGTTCCGCTAACGTATCCTGGTCGATGGGGGAGCAGATCACTAATAACTCATCTCCTCCGATACGGAATACTCCGTAATCACCAAATACTTTGGTTAAACAGGCAGATGCCCTGAGAATCAGCTGGTCACCCATTTGATGTCCCACAGTATCATTCTCCTGCTTCAGACCTGTGATGTCGCAATACACGATGCCAATGCTGTGTTGCTTATTAATCTGCTGTACATAGTTATTCATGGCAAAGCGATTGCCAAGCTGGGTAAGGGCATCCTTATAGCTTAAAGCTTCGAGTTTTCTCATCAGATTTCTCCGCCTGATACAGGAGACAAGAAAGGAGCCCATAATCTGAAGCATGCTGAATGTATATTCCAAAAGCATGGGTGGCGGATTATCCACTCCGTAAAACGCAATGACTTTTCCCTTATCATAGATAGGAACAACGACAATGGAATGAATCCCCTGCCGCTTTAAATTTTCATACTGTAAGGGATCCGATTCCCTCATTTCTTCCAGATCCTGAATGGCGATACATTTTCCCTCATCAAAACAGTGATACCAGTTTGCACAGATCTCCGGCGGCAGATTCTGCAGATTATCCTTTTCGGGCTTTATTCCGGCAGCAGTCCATTCGTAAGTATTGTCATCACAGCCGTTTTCATTCTTTTCGAAAATATAAGTTCTTTCACCGCTTAATGATTTACCGAGATACTCAAGAATAATCTGGATGGTTTCATCCGGAGTATCTGCAGAAAGTGCAACCTTAAGCCCTTCATTTACCAAAGCTCCCATATCCCGGTATTTCTGGATGACCTTATTCTGGGAACGCTCCTCGCTGATATCGATGGCGATTTCGATCCGGTACTTTTTCTTCCTTGCAGAATCGGCTATCAGAGTATCCTTTAAAAGCAGATATTTATCAATTACCGGATTATAGTAGCGCCATTCCTCAAAGGCTCCGACACAAAGCCGGTCGTTATTGCATATACCGCAGGGAATGGAGGATTTCTGCAGGACCTCATAGCATTTTCGCCCCTTTATCTCCTCCAGTGATTCTAGTTCATAAGCAGCCAGAGTTTTACGGTTCATGTATACAAGCTCATTGGTTTCAATATCGGTTGCATATACATATTCATTTAAATTTTCAAGAAACTGCCAGATATTCTCTATATTGTTCATTTGCCTCCAATCCATAACGGCTGACGTTATTGTTCTTATATAATAATATAGTACTTATTACCCAGTTCGATATAGAGTTATATACCAAACTTTCCATATAAAGTCAACTTATCTAAAGAGTTTCCTTTGAATTCTGCAATTTGCACAACAAAGGAGTCTTCTTTTTAGGTAAAAGGTGCACAACAAAGGAGTCTTTTTTGGGTAAAAGGTACACAGCCAAGGAGCTTCTGTTAGGATAAAAGATGCTCAATTTTTTTTTTGAATTTGAAGAGTTTATCGTACAAAAGGTAGAATTTACAGAAAAGCCGGGAGAAAGCGATAGAAGGAGTTGACTTAAAATAAGAACTCTGCTATAACAAATTAGATAAAAACAAATTAATAGGAAGGAAGTACTAATTATGGAATCCAAAAAGAATACGATGAAGACAAAATTGGAAAATATGCACCTGAAGGAAAGAATAAACTACGGATATAGAAAAGTGATCATTATGATGCTGGTTTCCGGACTTCTTTCCATCGTAGTTATAGGGGTATTGTTTGCTAATATGATGAATTATGTGTATCGTGTTAATGCAGCAGACCAGGCAGTAAAAATCTGCAGAATGAATGTCAATGCAGCAGCAAGAAACATTCGGGAAATGGCATTGAACGAGGATGTCTCTACCTATGAGAGCTATGAACAGACAGTAGAAAACCTGCTTGCAGAGGTTGGCTCCCAGCTGGAGATTATGAAACAGACCGGAGTTGTTCCGGATGAACTGTATACGGAATATTCTTCTGCTCTTAACGATTGGGGAAACATTGGAAATTCCATCATGAAGGAAATTAAAGCAGGAAACCGGGATAAGGCAATTGAGGATATTCTGAATGAATGTACTCCTGCATTAAATAAGAGTGTTGAAACTGTAAAAAAACTGGATGAATTAACGGATGAACTGGACAGACGTGATGTTGCGAGTACCATCATCTGTGCGATAGTCGGGCTGGCCGGTATTGCTGTCTGTCTGATTTTTGCATTGGTACTGACAAAGAAAACAAGTAAAAGAGTACTTGAAACCATTCTTGAGCCGTTACGTGCGATTGAAGATGTTGCAAAGGAATTAACAGAAGGAAACCTGCACAGTAACCTGGAATATCATTCCGATGATGAAATCGGAAGACTGGCACACAACATACGTAAGTCCACCCGTATTCTGGGAACCTATATCGATGATATAGACCGTGCCATGAAGCTTTTCTCCGAAGGAAACTTTGATGTCCAGCCTGAGGTAGAGTGGAGAGGTGACTTCATCGGTATTCTGAATTCCTTTATGGCATTTGAGAAAAGCATGGCTGATACCGTGAAGGGAATCCAGCGTGTATCCGAACAGGTTTCAAGCGGTGCAGAGCAGGTAGCTGCAAGCTCCAATGATCTTGCGGAGGGAGCAACCAATCAGGCTTCTGTTGTAGAAGAGTTGACAGCAACCGTTACAGGTGTTTCGGAGCAGATCGAGCATAATTCGAATGCAGCAAAGGAAATCAGCGGAAGAGTCGAGGATCTGGGTGGTGCCATTCTGGAAAGCAATGGAAAAATGCGTGAGATGGTGGATTCCATGAATGAAATCAATCAGGCATCACAGGAGATTGACAAGATTATTGCAACGATTAATGAAATTGCTACCCAGACCAATTTACTTGCATTGAATGCATCCATTGAAGCAGCCAGAGCCGGAGAAGCCGGAAGAGGATTTGCTGTAGTAGCAAATCAGGTGAATGTTCTGGCAGATCAGAGTGCACAGGCTGCAAAGGAATCTGCAGCATTGATTGAAAGCTCTGTAAGTGCTGTGGAAAAGGGCATGGTGGTTGCAAAGGAAACTGCAGCACAGCTTGAAGAGGTAGCGGATACTTCCAAAATTATTACACGAGAGGTAACCGGTATTGCAGAGACGCTGGAGACGCAGACCGCTGAAATGAAACAGATTAATATCGGAATTGAACAGATTAACGATGTGGTACAGACGAATTCCGCAACATCGCAGGAATGTGCAGCTGCCAGTGAGCAGATGAACAACGAGGCAGATGGTCTGAGAAAAATGATCCGTAAGTTTAAGGTTGCAAAATTCGAGGCTTAGTATCATACCAGACACAATTAATACCATATGTATAGTAAGGCATGAAATATCGGGAGAGAAGGTACAAGGTATTATGAGTATGGATGTTTACAAGGTAATTAAAGAGATTGACACCCAGAATGTTATTGAAATCATTGATCCTTGTATGGATGATTTCCTTTATATCTTTGATTTACAGAAGAATACGATGAAGATTCCGCAATCGGCGGTAGGACGTTTCCTGATACCGGACAGGATCCTTAACAATGCTTCGGATGAAATGCTCCATGCGATCTATGAGGAAGACCGTGCGATGCTTGCAAAACATATGCGTAGTATCACAGAAGGCAAGGAAAAGATTCACAATCTGCACTATCGCTGGCTTGATAAAATGGGAATGCCGGTATGGATTAACTGTCGTGGAGTAGTAATTGATGATGAAAACGGCAGGCCGGGTTATCTAATCGGCTGTCTGAATGAAACCGGAAAGCCGCAAAGAGCAGATAATGTCAGTGGACTTTTGGGAGGATTAGAATTCTGTTCTTATCTCCGTTCGCAGGCAAAACCGATTACACATGGCTTTCTTATGCATATAGGAATTGATAATTTCGGGGCGATTAACGGAGCATCGGGCTCTCTTTATGGAGATTATATCCTAAAAAGTGTAGCAGACTGCATGACAGAATGTCTTTCCGGAGGCCAGAGGCTGTATCATCTGGTAGCGGATCAGTATGTGATAGCGGATCTGGAAAGTCATACGAAAGAGGATGCCGTACAGTTAAGGAAAAGGATCTGCGATAGAATAGAGGATTTTATTGTTGCGGAAAAATATGAAACGGTATTTACTGTTTCTGTCGGAGTTATTGATGCAGAGACTATTTCGGAGGGCTATGAGGAGTGCCGTAAGAAATTTGAGTTTTCCCTGAAGCAGGCAAAGACCAGAGGAAAGAAGGGCTTTTATTTTTTCAATCAGGAGGATTATGAGTCTTTTCTGCAGAAAGAAAAAATCGTCGCTGCTCTGCGTGATGCAATCGCAAATCAGTTTGAAGGCTTTGAGGTATATTATCAGCCGATTGTGGATTGTGCATCAAGGCGTATAATAGGAGCAGAGGCACTGATGCGCTTTTCCATGATCTCCGAAGGAGAGGTGGAAAGGATTTCCCCGTTTGAGTTTATTCCTCTGCTGGAGGATACTTCATTAATTATTCCTGCAGGAAGATATATTCTGAGTGAAGCAGCGAAAATGTGCCGTGAGATGCAGCAATATATTCCGGGCTTTAAGATGAACATAAACATTTCCTATGTCCAGATTCTGCAGGGAAAGATTGCGGATAAGATTATTTCTGCAATACAGGAGAATGAATTGAAGCCGGAATGCATCTGCGTGGAAATGACCGAAAGCGGGTTTATGGATATGACGCCTGCTTTTTGCGAATTCCGTAAAAAGCTTGAGGAGAACGGGATTCCGTTTGTGATTGATGATTTCGGAACAGGTTATTCTAATCTGCATTGTATCAGGGATATGAATCCTGGCTGTGTTAAAATGGACAAGGATTTTACATCAAAAGCAATGAGTGATAAGAGAGATTATGAGCTGTTTGAGAAAATCATCGAAATGGTACACAGTATAGGGATCAAAATCTGCATAGAGGGCATAGAAAGAGGAGAATGGCAGCTGGCTATGAAGAGGATGAAGGCTGATTATCTGCAGGGTTATTTTTTTGGAAAGCCATGCAGTAAAACCGAGTTTATTGAACAGTTTGTTTAATATCATATTGCAGCTATGCAGACTGATTATTCTATTGTATGACCAGTTCATATTCAGACCTGTTATCTGGCCGGGTGATCCTTTCCCATGAACTGATAGTGGATGGCATTGTGCGGACATGCTTTCATGCAGGCGCCACATCGTATGCATTCCGGGTGGTCAGGTGTTTCGAGGACGTTAACATCCATTTTGCATGCCTTCGTGCACTGCATACATCCGACACAACGATCGTTCTCCACCTTAATGCGGAGGAAGGATACTTTATTAAATAAGGAATAGATGGCTCCAAGCGGACAGATCCACTTGCAAAAGGGTCTGTAAAACAGGATGCTTAAAACCACAACAGCAATCAGAATAAGGCTTTTGTAGGTAAACAGTTTACCTAATGCCATGCGGATTGAAGCATTGCTCAGGGAAAGAGGGATGGCGCCCTCCAAAACTCCCTGCGGACATAGATATTTGCAGAAAAACGGATCGCCCATTCCAACCGAATTCGTTACAAGCATGGGAAGCAGAATAACGAAGACGAGAAGGATGATATATTTCAGATATCTCAACGGTTTAAGCTTTCCGGTAGAAAATTTTTTGCAGGGAATCTTATGAAGCAGATCCTGAAACCATCCGAACGGGCACAGAAAGCCACATATGAATCGTCCGAGGATTACCCCGAATAATATAAAAAATCCGGTTATATAGTAGGAAAATTTAAACCGGGACGATCCGACTACCGCCTGAAACGCGCCGATGGGGCAGGCACCTGTGGCAGCAGGACAGGAGTAGCAGTTCAGTCCAGGAACACATACGGTTTTCGCATTGCCCTGATAGATTTTTCCTTTGAAAAAATTGGGAAGATGGATGTTGGTAAGCAGCGTGGCAGCAGCCTGTATCCATCCTCTCAGGTGTTCTAATCTTTTTGATATCATGTTTGTTTTCTTATCCAATTCCCACACACTCCAGACATAATTTTATTGCCTTACCGAGAACAACGGCAGCTTCGCCACGGAATGCACCGTAGACGATCATCAGGATGCCGGTAAGGAGAAAAACAAATTGGGTTATTCTGATCGGTTTCAAGATATTGGTTACTCCTTTGTCTGTTATTTGGTAATTATTCAGAGTCATGTGATCATGACGTTCTGAATCAACAGCTATAGCTGTATTATACAATCAACGATTTAAAATTTCTGTTAAGATTTGGTGAATATTTGAGAAAATAATTTGTGGAAAAAATTAGTCCATCCTCTGTCCGGATGAAGAGACAGGGGATGGACTAATGGCATTAAGATCAGTATTTCTGTGAAATGATGTCCGGATTAGTTTCCTAAGACCAGTATACAGGTATCCTTGTGATGCTCATAATCAGTAGCACATTTATCACAATAATAGGCCAGATGATAACCGTTATTTGAAGGGGACTTTGTCACTACAAAATAACCGGCCTTCATTTTTATTTTGTTTCCATCCAAAGAAGAAATTTCTCTTTGATTCCAGATAGAACTATCTGACCCGTCATGTTTCAGGACCTTTACTTCGGGATTATATTCTCCGGTAGATACATAATCAGCCTGGATCTCATCATAATAAAGCTTCAGATTGGCCCAGTCTCTGGCAACGCCTGCCTTGTGGATATATTTGATATACATGGGGGCACATACGACAACCAGTACGGCCATGATTGCAATAACAATAATGAGTTCGACTAAGCTGAAGCCTTTGTCTGTTTTCTGCTTTTTCATTGTAAAATGTCTCCTTTTTGTCACCTTCTTTATTATTGTAACTATTCAGAACCTCATTCGTAAAACGGTTTAAAGCTGCAGGCGGATCCTGTAACTTACCGCTTCTTCTGACACCCATAGTATATCGTCATCCGGGAAAAAATAATAGTTGGTGGAATAGACAATTAATTCATTAAAAACCCCAAAAAGTAATACATAAGTACCAAACAACTACTTATTGCCGTGGCAGTTCAGCATTATCATTGGGAATAGTTCAGACGTGCCTGTTCATAAGCTGTCGGATTGTATGAGATTGTATGGATTGAGTGCAGTATAATTGAAAATTAAAGAGAAATTTGCTATGATATTAATATACAAAAATAACCGGAAAGGGGAAATAAAGCTGCTATGAAAAAGGTTGTTATTTTCGGAGGAGGTACAGGGTTATCCTGTATTTTGTCCGGACTAAAGCTTTTTCCGATCGATGTGACAACGGTAATTGCTGTCAGTGATAATGGAAGCAGCACGGGGAAGCTGAAGGAAGAGCTGAATATACCGGCAGTAGGGGATGTCGGAAAGGTATTGCTTTCCATGGCTAACGTGGATGAAGGTTTTATTGATCTTTTAAGCTACCGCTTTGAAAAGGGATCCCTGAATAATCATCCTGTGAGAAACATCGTGCTTGCAGCCCTGATTGATCTGAAGGGAAATCTGACGGAAGCAACCAAATATATGTGCAAGCTTCTGGATATTAAAGGGACAGTGCTTCCGCTGACGGGTGAAAAGATCGATCTGGTTGGTGAAAGCACGGAAAGAGAATATTTTGGAGAAGAGGCTGTCAGTAGGAATATAAGGAACATCAGCCGTCTGAGTTATGATCATGATATTAAAATTGAACAGGAAATCCGGGAGAAGATCGAAGAGGCAGATCTGATTATTTTCAGTGCGGGAAGCCTGTATACCAGTATTGTTCCGCATCTGCTTGCTCCTGAAGTGAGGAGCGCTCTGGAGGAAACGAAGGCTCCGCTTTTATACATATCCAATCTGGTAACACAGCCCGGTGAGACGGATATCCAGACAGTCAGCCGGCATGTGGAGATATTGAATGAGTATCTGGGTTCCCGTAAGATCGATCTGGTGGTTGCAAATAACGGAACAGTGGATGAGAATGTGCGGGAACGGTATTTAAGTGCAGAGAATAAGCGAATCGTCCAGGTGGATCATATTACATTGGAAAAGATGGGGGTTCAGATTATAGAGGATGATATTTTCTGCATTGAAGATGAAAAGATCAGACACAATGCATTAAAGACGGCATTTCTTATCTTTTCCTATCTGATGGAAGCATAAAAAGTATGGGATAAGGGAGTTATAAAATGGGTAAGCTGAAAAACATATTGTTCATGGATGTGGATAATCCAAATGAAAAAGCAGATGGTCCCATTGCTTTGCGCATCAGCGCCATTGTTATGATGATATATCTGGCAGTGATATCCGTTCTGCCGGTTATGGTACATCGTGTCCTATGGATAGTTGGGAATCTGTTATTTGTGTTAATATATGGACATCTGATAGGAATGACCTATCGCAATCATACAAGAAAAGCACTTACATGGTACAATGTGGTTACAGTTGCGGCTGTTTGTTTTAATGTGGGTCTGATCGGCTGGAACAGCGGTATACAGCATTTTCTGTTTGTACTTGTTTTGATAGATTTGATTTTTACGTGTAGGAATAGATGGAATCAATGTGCAGTAGTGCTGTTTTTGTGTGTGATAAGGCTTGCTTTGTATTTTTATTGCCGGATGTATGCTACGACCATACAGCTGCAGATTTTTTATGATATTTTTTTACAGGTATTTACAACGGTTGCTGTATTTTTCATGCTCTATTTAAATGGAATGATGCTTGCCAGGGATTCGCAGATAATTGAAAGAAAGCTGATGAAGTATAATAAAGAGCTTCAGAGGGCTGCTAACACGGACATGTTAACAAAGCTATGGAACAGGCTTTTTCTGATGCAGTATATGGAGAAAAAGGTTGCATCGCCGGATATTTTTATGTCAATTGCGATTGGCGACATCGATTTCTTTAAGAAGGTCAATGACACCTATGGACATGAGTGTGGTGATGAGGTATTAAGGACATTGGCAGCTGTCTTTAAAAAGGAAATGGAAGGCCACGGTGTAGTGGCAAGATGGGGCGGAGAGGAATTCATCTTTGTGTTTGAGGGTGTGAACGGAGATGAAGCAATGGTGTTATTGGATCATTTACAACGTGTTGTCCGTGATACTGTAATCAATTACGAAGGTCTGCAGCTTAAGGTGACAATGACGTTCGGACTTGTTGAATATAATACGAAGCTTAGACTGGATGAAAATATTAATATAGCAGATGAGCGTCTGTACATCGGAAAAGAAAAGGGACGTGACCGGATCATATACTGACCCATAATGAATCATTGAATCGTATGTTTTTAGCCGTAATAGCATTCGAATTGAGAACTTTATTGAAATTCCGGTCAGATGATAGTATAATTTATGCGGATTTATAAGAACATAACTATAAAAAGCACACAAGGAGGAATCAGTTATGCTTAACTGGAAAAATCTGGACACCCTTGCTTCTTATCAGGAACTTGAGAAGACAGATCGTGTCAATCTGGTAGAAGTGATGTCTGGTGAAAACGGTGCAGACCGTGTCAAGAATTACAGCATCCCGATGGTAGAAGGTCTTACTTATAATTACGCTGCAAAGGCAGTGGATAATCAGGTACTTGAAGTACTTGCAAAGCTTGCGGAAGAAGCACAGCTTGTAGAGAAATTTGAATCCCTTTACAATGGTGCGGTAATTAACACGGGCGAGAAGCGTCTGGTTCTGCATCAGCTTACCCGTGGACAGCTGGGAAATAAGGTAGAGGCTGATGGTGTGGATAAGCGTGAATTCTATGTGACACAGCAGAAGAGAATTGCAGAATTTGCAAATAAGGTACATGCCGGAGAGATCACCAATGCAGCAGGTGAGAAGTTCACCACAGTTGTACAGATCGGTATCGGCGGAAGCGACTTAGGTCCCCGTGCGATGTATCTTGCATTGGAGAACTGGGCTAAGAAGAACAATACCTTCAAGATGGAAGCTAAGTTCATCAGTAATGTGGATCCGGATGATGCGGCAGCCGTATTAAATTCGATTGATGTTGCACATTCCCTGTTCGTACTGGTTTCCAAGTCCGGTACAACCTTAGAGACCTTAACAAACGAATCCTTCGTTAAGGATGCTCTTGCAAAGGCCGGATTAGATGCTTCCAGACATATGATCGCAGTTACGAGTGAGACCTCTCCTCTTGCAAAGAGCGCAGATTATCTGGCAGCCTTTTTCATGGATGATTACATCGGAGGCCGTTATTCCTCTTCCTCCGCAGTAGGCGGCGCGGTTCTGTCTCTGGCATTTGGACCGGAAGTATTTGCACAGTTCTTGGATGGTGCAGCAGAAGTAGATCAGCTTTCTGCAAACAGGGAGCTTATGAAGAATCCGGAAATGCTGGATGCATTGATCGGTGTTTATGAGCGTAACGTACTGGGATATCCTGCAACCGCAGTTCTTCCTTATTCCCAGGCACTGAGCCGTTTCCCTGCTCATTTACAGCAGCTTGACATGGAATCCAACGGTAAATCCGTAAACCGTTTCGGCGAGCCGGTTGATTATGTAACAGGACCGATCATCTTTGGTGAACCGGGAACCAACGGACAGCATTCCTTCTATCAGTTATTACATCAGGGAACCGATATTGTACCGTTACAGTTCATTGGATTTAAGAACAGCCAGATTGGCACGGATGTTGTTATTCAGGACAGCACCAGTCAGCAGAAGCTCTGTGCAAACGTAGCAGCCCAGATCGTTGCATTTGCATGTGGCAAGGAAGATGAGAATCGCAACAAGAATTTCGAAGGCGGCCGTCCGTCCAGCATTATTATCGGTGAGGAATTAACACCGGCTGCTTTAGGTGCACTGCTTGCACACTTCGAGAACAAGGTAATGTTCCAGGGCTTTGTATGGAATATTAACAGCTTCGATCAGGAAGGTGTACAGCTCGGTAAGGTGCTTGCAAAGAGAGTGCTTGCACATGATACCGATGGAGCACTGAAGGTTTACAGTGAGCTGCTGAATATTTAACTTTTAAGTTAATAAACAGGTCAGGTACAGATGAGTATCACTATGGGATAGTTCTTGTAGTGGTACTCATTTTCCTTATGGACAATACAGGAAAAATGTGCATAAATAATGATGTAACGGAAAAACTGAACCTAAGAGGAAAGGAGTCAGAATCATGACAGAGATCAATTTAACATCAGCTAATTTTGAACAGGAAGTATTGCAGTCCGAGATTCCTGTTTTAGTAGATTTTTATGCAGAATGGTGCGGACCATGCAAGATGCTTTCACCTGTAATTGATGAGATTGCGAAGGAATATGAGGGAAAGGCGAAAATCTGCAAAGTGAATGTGGATGATGAAATGGGACTTGCACAGCAGTACCGCGTGATGAGTGTGCCTACCGTACTGGTATTTAAGAATGGACAGGTATCCGGAACATCTGTTGGATATGTCGGTAAAGAGAAGCTTACGGAGATGCTGTAAATATTCGGCTGATCATTGGAAAATACTTGATAATCTTTTGTGTTACTGATAAAATGAAAACCCGGTAGACGAATGAATCGATCGAAGGAGAACGAAAATGAGTAAGAAGAAAAAGATTACTCTGATCTCAGTATTTGTAGCGGTAGTGGCAGTGGCTGCGATTGTTGCCGTTGTACTGAATCAGAAAAGTACCACAGCCGGAGTGAAGAATTTCAAGGTACAGATTGTATCAGAGAGAGATGGCTATGATCAGACTGCGGATTGTAAGTCAGATGCGGAATTTCTTGGAGAATTCTTAAGAACCTTTGAAGGCTGTGAATATCAGGAGTCGGATTATGGCATTTATGTTACGGGTTTTGATGGTATGAAGGAAGATCTCGATAATCAGTACTGGTGGTGTATTTCCGTAAATGGAGAAGCAGCAGTGACCGGTGCGGATGAAATTCCTCTTCAGGATGGTGATACTTACAACTTTACCTTAAAGCAGGGATGGTAGGATGAGCATACAGAGAATGACAAGGATAGCGCTTTTAAGTGCTATCCTTTATGTGTCTAAGGTGGTCTTGGAGTTCCTGCCGAACATTGAACTGGTATCCTTACTGGTTATCCTGTATTCGCTGGTATTCGGCTGGGAAGCGATGCTGATTGTAACAGTTTTTAATCTGTTTGAGCTGATCCAGTGGGGCTTTGGTACCTGGTGGTTTTCTTATCTTTATGTCTGGCCGCTGTTATGTGTGATTACGATGCTGCTGAAAAAGCTGATCAACGAAGAATTTCTGATCTGGGCAATTGTGTCCGGAAGCTTTGGACTGATCTTCGGATCACTGTTTGCGTTGTTTTACCTGTTTGTGGATCCGAAGTATGCGCTTGCCTACTGGATCAGCGGACTGCCCTGGGATGTGGTGCATTGTATCGGGAATTTTGTACTGATGCTGATGCTTGGAAAGCCGTTGTATAAGCTGTTAAAAATGCTGAATCAGAAGGTGTATCTTTCAACGGAATAGGATCATTTTTGTTAAATATTATAAATTCGATTTGACACGAAAACAGAATGTAGAATATAATTAATAAATAAAGTCGTACGACATATTTTTATATAACATTTAAGAAAATAAAGTCGTACGGCTTTATTTTAAGGCAAATTAAAAAAATAAGTCGTACGACTAAATTAAAAGGGAAAGTTATGAAGATTACGGATTCAAAATCATTGGGACAATCGATCAGAGAGCGAAGAAAAGAATTGGGTTATACACAGAAATATCTTTCCGAGTATACAGGCTTAAGTATTACTTTCATTTCACAGTTGGAGCGGGGAAAGCCGACGGCAGAAATAGAGAAAACAATACAGCTTATTCATATCCTTGGAATGGATCTGATGGTTGAAAAGAGATGACAAAAGAATAGAATTTCTTTATAATAAGAGAGGATTTCGTCCTCTCTTATTTATATGCTGATTTTCCTTTTGGGAGGGGTATAACAGGAGGAGAATTCCGATATTATGGATATGGGATGGAGAATGTATATGAAGATTGTGATACTGGAACGGAACAGTGTAGGGCTTGATATATCGGTGGAGGGCTTCAGCCGGTTTGGTGAAGTGATTACCTATCCGAATACAGTGACCGAGGAGGAAGTGATCGAACGGATTGAGGATGCGGACGTTGTGGTTGGAAACAAGGCTCCGTTAACGGAAAAGACCCTGCAGGGGGCAAAGAATGTAAAGCTGATCTGCGAGTTTGCGACAGGCTATGACAACGTGGATCTTGCGTATTGCAGTAAGCACGGTATTAAGGTAGCAAATGTCCGTAATTATTCGACGGATGCGGTAGCGCAGCATACCTTTGCGCTTTGCCTTTATGTGTTGGAAAAGCTTCGTCATTATGATGAATATGTGAAGTCCGGTGCGTATGCTTCCCAGAGCCGTTTTTCAAACTTTGATGAGTCGTTTTTTGAGCTGGCGGGAAAGACCTGGGGTATCATCGGCATGGGAAATATCGGACGCAAGGTTGCACAGATTGCAAGTGCGTTTGGATGCCGTGTGATTTTTCACTCTGTGACAGGTAAGAGTACCTGTACGGATTATGAGCAGGTGGATTTCGATACCTTATTAAGGGAATCCGATGTTTTATCACTGCACTGCCCGTTAAGTGACCTTACCAGAAATCTGATCAATAAGGATGCACTTGCAAAGATGAAGAAATCGGCAATTCTGATTAATGTGGCGAGAGGACCGGTTGTGAACGATCAGGATCTGCATGATGCGCTGGTAAACGGGGAAATTCAGGCAGCGGGCCTGGATGTCACAAGTACGGAGCCGATGAAGGTAAGTAATCCGTTAAGCAAGATTATGGACAGCAGGAAGCTGTTTATCACACCGCATCTTGCATGGGCGAGTGTGGAGGCCAGAAACCGCTGTGTGAGCGAAACCTGCAGGAATATTGAGGCATTTATAAAGGGAGAGAGCAGAAACATTGTAAATGAATAAATAACGGAAGAGAATGACATAAGGAGGGTATTGCAATGGGTACAGGTAAGGATTTTGCTTTATGGAACAACGCACTGTCCGTAGAAGAGCGGCTGGATGCGGTTGTTTCGGAATTGACATTGGAGGAAAAGCTTCATTGCCTGACAACCGGTATTCCGGATATTGACCGGCTGGGAATTAAGGCTTCCTTCGTGGGAGGTGAAGCGGCACATGGCATTCAGGCGCGTCATGATCAGGCGTTTGACGCAGGAGAGCCGGAGCCGACCACATCCTTTACGCAGCCGATCGGTATGAGCGGCAGCTTTGATACGGAGTTGATTCATGAATGTGGACGTGTGACAGGTGAGGAGGCAAGGGCATTATATAAGAGAAACAACGGGGGAAGTCTTTGCCGCTGGGCGCCGACCATTGATATGGAGCGTGATCCGCGATGGGGCAGAACGGAAGAGGCGTATGGAGAGGATCCGTGCCTTACAGGAAAGATGGCATCTGCGTACATTCAGGGAATGAAAGGAGACGATCCTTTTTATATCCGGTGTGCGGCAACCCTGAAGCACTTTTATGCGAATAATGTAGAGAAGGATCGTGTTTCCGTATCTTCCTCCATTGATGAAAGAAATAAGCATGAATATTATCTGGAGCCGTTCTGCAAGGCCATTACAGAGGGCGGTGCGGAAGCCGTGATGACTTCTTATAATGAGATTAATGGTGTTCCTGCGGTGGTTAACCATGAGGTACAGGATCTTTTAAAGGATGAGTGGAAGCTTCCCGGGCATGTGGTCTGTGATGGTGGAGATTTCCAGCAGACGGTACAGTTCCATCATTATTTTGCTACACATGCCGAATCCCTTGCATATGGTCTGAAGGCAGGAATTGATGCGTTCACGGATGATCCGGAGGTGGTATACCGGGCAGCGAAGGATGCTTATGAGCAGGGGCTGATTACAGAGGAGGATATTGACCGTGCCCTGCGTAATTCATTCCGGACTAGGATTCATCTTGGATTGTTTGATGGAAACGGGGATTGTCCCTACAGCGAAATGGGAGAAGAATATGTAAACAGCACCGAACATCAGGAGATCTGCCGTAAAATGGCAGAGGAGTCGGTAGTGCTGTTAAAGAATGAAGGGATTCTTCCGTGGAAAAAGGACGCAGAGGAGCCAAAACTGCAGGATTCCGTTGGCGGTGACAAAACGCAGACTAAAATGCCTGAGACAATTGCCGTAGTGGGACCGCTTGCAGATGTCTGGTACAAGGACTGGTATTCAGGAGTTCCTCCCTATGCGGTAACGCCGGTAGAGGGAATCCGCAGGGAATTTCCGGAGGCAGAGGTGACCTGTCACAGTGGACTGTCAAAGCTTCAGTTATCCGTAGATGGAAAATATGTGGCACTGGATGCAGATAACCGCCTGTATCTGGGAGAAAAGGAACAGGCAGAAACCTTCCTCTATACCGACTGGGGATGTGGAAATACGACCTTACAGGCGATGAGCAATGACCGTTTTGTGCTTCTGGAAGAGGGATCGTATCTCATTACCGCTTCTTCGAAGGAGGCTTTTCGCTGGTTTATCCGGGAGCAGTGGGATTTTCAGGAACAGCCGGATGGCTCTTACCTGTTAAACAGCTGGAACGGACGGCAGGTGACGATAGATGCGGACGGCTATCTTGCGGTAATTAAAAATGGTGATGTGGCAGTTGGTGAGGGAGATGATGAGAAGCTTGGACTTGTTTCCCATGCCGTATCCGAAGGTGAGCCGGTGCGTTTCCGGATGGAGATTATCGAGGATGGTTCAAAAGAGGTACTGGGACTGATAGAAAAGGCAGGGAAAGCCATCGTTGTGCTGGGGTCAAATCCGGTCATTAACAGTAAGGAGGAAATTGACCGTACGACACTTGCTCTTCCGCCTGCACAGCAACGGCTGGCAGATGAGGTGCTGGAAGTCAATCCGGATGCAGTCATTGTTCTGGTGACCAATTATCCGTATTCTATTGTGGAACTTCAAAACAGGGCAAAGGCCATCGTGTACACGGCATCCGGCTCGCAGGAGCTTGGAAACGGTATTGCGGCAGTATTGAGCGGACGGGTAAATCCGGCAGCACGCCTTCCCATGACCTGGTACCGGAAGGATGAGGATCTGGCAGATATTAACGATTACGATATTATTAAGGGCAAACGGACCTATCAGTATTTTGATGGAAAGGTATTGTATCCGTTTGGTTATGGCCTGTCCTATACCAGCTTTGCATATGATGAGATGACGGTTGAGGATAAGCCGGATGAAATTCAGGTGAAGCTTTCCGTTACCAATACCGGTCATTGTGAAGGGGATGAGGTCATCCAGCTTTATGTACATAAGATGGATTCCAGAGTGGTACGTCCGATCCGTACCCTGAAGGATTTTGTCCGGATTAAGAACGTCAGACCGGGCGAGACAAGGAAGGTAACACTTTGTGCGAAGAAGCAGGAGCTTCGGTATTATGATGTGATTTCCGGACAGATGCTTCTTGAGGATGGTGGATATCTGTTTGAGGCAGGAGCCTCATCTGTGGATATCCGTCAGATGAAGAAACTGATTTTAGACGGACAGAAGGCCGGTGTTCGGGATCCGTTTGCGCTGACCGAAGCCATCCGGTATGACGATTATACCAATTGCTTTATTCATAAGGGAACATCTGGACATGCAGAGCATGGAGAGACCTGCCTGATTCCGGGCAGGCCGGGAGAGGCACCGGATGAGATACAGAAGCTTCCTGATGGAAAGGTAAGGGGCGAGCTCGTATACCGTGACTTTTTCTTTGAAAAACAGGCATCGAAATTCAAATTTACCGCCTGGGTTTTAGAGGAAGCAAGAATCCGTGTCCTGTCAGAGGACGAGAATCATAAAACCATACTGGTTGACCGGGTACTTCCTTTACCGGAAAAGAAGGGCTTCTGTTCTTATGAGGCAGCGCTGGAAGAGAAGATCCCGGAGCTTTCTACGGTAAAGACCATTATCATCCAGTTAGAAGGTAAAGTAAAATTGAAGGAATTTGAATTTGGTAACTATTCAGAGCCATGCAAAATCTGAAAAATATGATTGGAATGCTTGCATTCCAGAGCATATTTGACAGATTTTATATGGCGAAGTAACTCCATTCGCAAAACTTAAGCTGTGAAACAGCGGTTTTGCGAATGGAGTTCTAAATAGTTAGTTACCCAATCCATAGATATCATGTTAAAACCAGAATAAAAATAACAACAAAAACAGCAGGGGGATCATTGCATGATTGAAAGCAAAAAAGTACAGAAAATGTTATATGGTGGAGATTACAATCCGGAGCAGTGGCCGGAGGAGATCTGGGAAGAGGATATGAGGCTTTTTCATAAGGCACATATTGATGTCGTGACCTTAAATGTATTCAGCTGGGCAGCATTGCAGCCGGATGAGAGTACCTACGATTTCAGCAAGCTGGATAAGATTATGAAGCTTGTGAAGGACAATGGTTTAAAGGTCTGTATGGCAACCTCTACTGCAGCGCATCCGGCATGGATGGCAAGAAAATATCCGGATGTACTCCGGGTAGAGCATAACGGAATGAAGAGGAAGTTCGGCGCACGTCATAATTCCTGTCCGAACAGCCCGAATTACCGTAAGTATTCCGCAGCGCTTGTGGAAAAGATCGCAGAGCGTTATAAGGATTACGATAATATTGTAGCCTGGCATATTAACAATGAATTTGGCGGCTGGTGCTATTGTGAAAACTGTGAAAAAGCCTTCCGTGTATGGCTGCAGAAGAAGTATGGTACCCTTGATGAACTGAACCGTGTATGGAATACGGCATTCTGGAGCCACACGATGTATGACTGGGACGATGTGGTAGCGTGCAACATGCTTTCCGAGGAGTTTCTGTGGGATGGACAGATCCGTACGAACTTCCAGGGAATTTCCCTTGATTACAATCGTTTCAATTCCGACAGCATGCTGGAATGCTTTAATATCGAAAAGGATGTTTTAAAGAGAATCACACCGGATATTCCGGTTACCACGAACCTCATGGGTGCTTATAAGCATCTGGATTATCAGAAGTGGGCGAAGGATATGGACTTTGTTTCCTGGGATAACTATCCGGCATATGATGCTGTACCGGGAGATGCAGCCATGAACCATGATCTGATGCGTGGACTTAAGCAGGGCAAGCCCTTTGCACTGATGGAACAGACACCGGGAGTCAGCAACTGGCACATATACTGCAAGTTAAAACGGCCAGGCGTAATGAGATTATGGAGCTATGAAGCGGTTGCGCATGGCGCAGACACTGTAATGTTCTTCCAGATGAGAAGAAGCAGGGGTGCCTGCGAAAAGTATCACAGCGGCGTGATTGAGCATGTGGGAACGGATGATACCAGAGTATTCCGTGAGATTACCGCACTTGGTGCAGAGCTTGATAAGCTGCAGGGTGTGACGCTTGGTGCAAGAGCAAAGTCTGATGTTGCGATTGTCTTTGACTGGGATAACTGGTGGGCAGCAGAATTAAGTGCAGGTCCGAGTAAGCTGATTAATTATACGAAGGAAGTAAGCTTCTATTACAGGGCATTCTTCCAGCAGAATATTTCCGTGGATTTTGTCAGTGTGGAGGATGATCTTTCTTCCTATAAGCTGGTGGTGGCACCGATGCTCTATATGTGCAAGGACGGATTCGATGAGAAGGTACGCGAATATGTACAGCAGGGCGGCAGCTTCCTTACGACCTATTTCAGCGGTTATGTAGAGGATCACGATCTGGTTACTCTCGGAGGCTATCCGGGCAGACTGAAGGATATTCTTGGCATCTGGGTAGAGGAATCCGATGCACTTCCTCCGGAAGAGAATAACTCCTTTGTTTATGAAGGAAAGCAGTATCCGGCAGGTCTTCTCTGCGATCTGATGCATCTTCGTGGTGCAAAGGAGATCGCCTCTTATGAAAGTGACTTCTACGCAGGCATGCCGGTGCTCACCGAGAATGAGTTTGGTAAGGGCAAAGCTTATTATGTAGGCGCACGTTCGAATGAAGAGTTTTATAAGAAATATCTTGGTGATATCTGCGAAAGCCTTGGTATCAGGCCGGTTGCAAAGACACCGGAGGGAATTGAGGCAACTGCCCGTTACAATGACAATGGAGAATTCCTGTTCCTGTTAAATAATACACAGGAGGAAAAGGAAGTTGTGATGGAAGAAGCCGGAACCGATCTGCTGACGGATCAGGTTTATGCAAAGGGTGATACGCTTACTCTTGAAAAATATGGCGTAGCCATTGTGAAGAGATAACGGTGAAGATACCGGAACCATGATGTAAGATGAATATGCATCAAGAGTAACTGTGAAAGCAGGGACAGTAGATGGCATCAGAGTCTTGAAAGGTTACTGAAATGTCAAATCAGGAGAATAAAGAAACAAAATCGAATCGGGCATTGATCATTGTATTTGTGGTGCTGGCAGGAATTCTGCTGCTGATTGGCGGCAGTATTTACCTGTCCAGGGACCGCATACAGGAAAATATCAATGATACACTGGCATCCTCCCGGGATCAGGAAATGGATGAGACCGGTACGGAGGAGGAAGAAGCAGAGAATACCGAAGCTGCACAGAATACCGGCGTTACACAGAATACAGAGCCCCGGGTAGAAGTTGTGGAAGATGAGGCAACCAAAGGATTTTCCGTACAACATAACCGTTATGTTTATTATGAGGTTGCGGACGGAGATCCGGACACGAAGCAGCTTATCGTAGGCGGTGTCTATCGTGAGGAGGCAGAGATTGAAAAGTTCTGCCGGGATATGTGTGATCTGGCACAGAATTATCCGGATCTGTCCCGGGATACGATCTGGTTTTCTGTTGGAGAAAAACGATATTCCTTTGCCCTTTCTTCCTATATGGAAAGCGGTGATATGACGGCCCTTTATAATGATCTGTATCTCTATGTTGAGGAGTTGACCCTGCAGGAAGCCGAAAGAAGCGCAAAAACGGAGATAAATGAGACAGCCGGAAATGATACGCAGGTCAGCCAGGAATATCTGGAGCTGTATCTGACCTATGAGGCAGATGCCGTGGATACGCTGACAGACGGAAGCGAATACCGGATGGTTCCGGTCGATCAGGCAGCAGGAAGCCGCTATTATGTGCTTCTTTTTGTTGCGGCTGATGGGAAAACCGCAGAGATCGTAAACACTGATCCCTACCTTGGAATGGGCGGCGCAGCGAAGTGGATTCATTTTCTTGACGATGGCAAGACGGGATTTACGTGCCTTTCCTATAGCGGAGGCGCTAAAGGAGCCTTTTACCGGACCGCAGACGGAGGAAAAACCTTCCGGGAGGTTTCCTATCCGTCAGCAAAAATAAAGCTTTCTGATGGAACCTATTATAATCCGTTCGTCATGCCGGAAAAGGTATGGGAGGAGGACGGCATCCTCTATATGGAAGCCGGTCAGGGAGCCGATGGAGATTATTATAATCAGGACGGCTTCTGTCATGGTCTGTATCACTCCGATGATCGGGGCGTGACCTGGATTTACGATAAAGAAGTGGCTGTTACTAACTGAGAAGAATAAGAATGATGTTTAAGCAGGATAAAAGCGGATATTCTGTTGTGAGTGTAATTAGGAATGCATAGAAGCAGGATGAATGTTAATAAACATGATTCATAGAAGAAAGACCATATAAGTAAGAAAGACAAGATAAGTCAGGAATGGAGAAAGAAGCATGCAGGAACTGACATTGAACCTTCCGGAAGGTATTGATGACGGAAGCTTCATGGGACGCACGGCAGTCCGGGGCATCATCTGTCAGAATGAAAAATATCTGGTGGTTTGTGGACAGTTGGGAGACTGTAAGTTCCCGGGCGGCGGTATGGAACAGGGAGAGTTCCTGTTCGGCACACTGACGCGGGAGGTCTTAGAAGAAACAGGCTGTCATGTAAAGCCTGACAGCATCCGGGAGGGCTTTCTGGTGCATGAGAAGACAAACCGGCAGTCCGAAGAAGTTCTTGTTATGGATTCTTATTATTACTTCTGTGAGGTGGAAGATATCAGGGATTCTAAGGAAGTAACGGATGCATCCGGGTATGCCGTTGAAAACTTTTATGAGGGAGAGGCGGGAACGAAGGTCTGCTGGCTTCCTCTTGCAGACATGGTTGCCCGTAACGAGAACGTGAAGGAGCTTTCCCAAGCTCCCTGGGTAGTCCGTGAACTGCTTGTTATGCGGGAGCTTCAAAAGAATTCTTTATAAAGTAACGGTAAAGATGCTTCCGTTTGGAGTATTATCTTCTACCTCGATTTTGCCGCCATGGGCGGTCACAATTTCATAAGCAATCGATAAACCTAACCCGAAGTGCCCCTTGGTGCTTCGGGATTTTTCTGTCCGATAAAAACGGTCAAAAATATGAGGCTGATCTTCTTTGGTGATTCCAATTCCAGTGTCTTCTACAGAAAGCAGATGGGCTCTTCCCTGTGCTTTCAGCCGGATTGTGATGCTTCCACCCTCCGGGGTGTAGCTTAGGGCATTGCTTAATAAGATGCTTAATAGCTGCATAAGCTTTTCTTCATCACCGGTTACAGAAGGAATAGGATGCTCCGGCAGATCTAGCAAAAGCGTAAGTCCCTGTCTGGCAGCAAGCGGCTCAAAGGCCTCAAAAGCCTTTAGACACAGCGTGTCTAATTCCACCTGTTCTAAATGAATCCGCATCTGTTGGTCGCCGGACTGGGAAAGATAAAGCATTTCGTCAATCAGGTGTGACATCCGTTTTCCTTCCTCCCCGATGGTCTGCAGGAAAGATTGCTGGTCGGGAGAAGCCTCATATTCGCAGCATTCGGCACTGGACAGGATGACAGCCAACGGTGTGCGGAGCTCGTGAGAAGCAGAAGCAACAAATTGAAGCTGCTTTTCCTGATTTTCAGCAATGGGCTTTAACAGTTTTTTCGTAAAAAAGTAGGAAAAGGAAAACAAAAGCAAGGTTGCCGATACGGTAATCAACACGAAGAAAATCCTCTGTTCTATGTACTGGTAATGTAAGTGAGAAAGTGAAGAGAAGACAAAAATCTGCAGGGAACTGTCGCTTCCTGTCGAATAGACCATACCGATTAAATCATTTTCCTGGCGGGAAGCATTTAAGAGTACGGAGTCCATCCGGCTTAAAACCGCAGAGGATTTTTTGGTGGGAAGCTCCAGTTCTTCTGCAGCCTCCTGCGCTTTCTTAAGAAGCTTCTGGTTTTGCGGGGTATCGTGAAGCTGGTTATAGAGAAAGGGAGTTCCGTTATCAAACAGGAACAACTGATAATTCTCGTAAGCTTCCATCTTGGCGATCCATTCCATGGAGATGATAGACTGTTGTTCGAGATTGGTTTCCATCGTATGTAAATCATTCTCAAAGGAATACAGCTCATTCTGAAAAAGCTGTGTTTCCGACAGATGAAGGTAGATTAAGGACATCACCAGCATAATAAAGGCGGTAATTCCGGTGCACAGCAGGGTAAGTTTCCAATGTACTTTCTGTAAAATCATGGCAGTGTCAGTTCCTTTCATCGGCTGTGGTCAGGCAGTAGCCGGTTCCACGCAGGGTTTTAATCTGCAATGTACTTTCAAGCTGCCGGAAACGGCGGCGTAGAAAGTGAATATAGTTATCCAGGTTTCCGTCTTCAATATCGTTGTCCGGTCCCCATACCTTTAATAATAAGGTGGTACGGGGCATTGGTGTATTTAAACCTGCGCGCAGCAGAACTTCGGTCAGGACGGCTTCCCGCTGTGAAAGCGTGCACTGCCCGGCAGGTCCCATTAGGCGCTTTTCTTCTATAAATAAGGTAAGATCCTCTAAGCATACTTTCGATGGATCAGAAGGTGTGAGGATCGGGGAACGGCGTGTGACGCAGCGGATCCGAGCCATCAGCTCTTCAAAGGCGAAGGGCTTCACCAGATAATCGTCTGCCCCCAGATCCAGTCCTTTTACCTTGTCCGATAAGGTTCCAAGTGCAGTAATCATAATGATGGGAGTGCTGATTCCTTTGGCACGCAGGGCAGTCAGAATTTCCGTTCCTTCCATTCCGGGAAGCATCCGATCCAGCAAAATGACATCATAAATATTCTGTTCCCCATAAAACAGGGCATCTTCTCCGTCCAGACAGCTATCCACCTGAAAGTCCAGATTTTCTAATTGATAACACAAGGCCCGGTTCAGCATCCGGTCATCCTCTGCCAGTAAAATACGCATAATCTTTCCCCTATTTCTGATCTGTTTTTACAGTATAGATCAGTATACACCCGAAATCTTTAAGAAATCTCTAAGATTTTCCTAATTTTCTTAGAGAATGTTTAGAGAAACCCCTGTTATGATAAAGCAGTCAGATCTGAAATTGCAATGGAAAAGACAGGAAAGGAATGAAAACATGAAAATAAAACATTTGGCTTTGGTTTTAGCAGGAGTACTTCTGCTGACCGGATGTGGATCCGGTCAGGCAGCAGGTACGGCAGAAGAAGATTCTTCTGCTAAAACGAATCAGACAGTGGATGAAGCAAATAAAGGAATGGGACGGTACGTGGAAGCAGAAACGGATCTTTCCGATATCTGCAGATCTGCGGCAGGACTCAGGCTTACGAAAGACGGAACCTTATATTTGTGTGATGCGCCGGGGGCTGTTTATGAGTCCACAGATCAGGGAGAAAACTGGAATCCTTACGAACTTCCTTCCTTGGAGGAAGTCGTGGATCAATCCCCAATTTATTTTATCTCGATGGATATGGCAGAGGATGGATCCCTGTGGGCAGTCGGAGATCACTCTGTAAATGAGGATGAGTGGAATCCACAGCTCATGCATTTCCCCAAAGAAGGAAGTGCAGAGATTTTTGATAAGTTATCACTGGAATCGGGAGAGCAGCCCTGTCAGGTGCGTGTTTCTGACAACGGAAAAGTATTTTTGGCAGATTATGGAGCAAATATTTATGAGGTGAAAGAAGATCAGACTGTCACAAAGGTTCTTACAGCAGATGGAAGATTTAGTAACTTTCAGATTCATAATAATCTGCTGGCATTTTATCCGGATGATGGGACGGGCGTGAAAATTTATGATCTGGATCAGAAGGAGTATGTGGAAGATGCGGTGCTGGATCAGTTTATGCAGGAAAACTATCCGGGTGTATCCCGCAATGGTTACAGCAGTTTTCAGGTGTTTTATTTCTGGGGAAATGATGATGCCTTTTATGTGGCAGGGAAATCCGGACTTCACCGTCATGTAATCGGTGGGAGCACCATGGAGGAGGTAATTAATGGCGGACTTTCTGTCTTAAGTAATCCGAATTACTGGTATAGCGGCATGGTGGCACTTCCGGATCATGAATTCTTAATGCTCAGCAGTATGGGTAAACTCATTCGTTTTACCTACGACGCAACGATTCCTTCCGTACCGGAAAAGGAGATTACTATTTATAGTCTGGAGGAAGAAGATGCCCTGTTAAGTGCTATTTCCACTTATCAGTCGAAGCATCCGGATGTATATGTGAATTATGAAGTGGGAATGCCGCAGAACAGTTCCGTGACGAAGGAGGATGCGATTAAGAACCTGAATACGGAGGTTTTAAGCGGCGATGGACCGGACGTACTGATTATGGATGGCTTGCCGATGGATTCCTTTGTGGAAAAAGGACTTCTGCTGGATCTTACGGATTTCACGCAGGAACTCAGCACGAAAATACTGCTTTATGAAAATCTGGTAGACGGGCTGAAAAAGGATGAAAAGCAGTATGTGATTCCTTTACAGGTTCAATTCCCGGTGGTCGCAGCAAAAGGCGCTTATGCCAATGAGATGAATGATCTGAAGTCCATGGCAGATGCGGTGGAAGCATTGTCGATGGCTGTTCCGGGTGATGTGCTCTCCACATATTCACCAAAGGGAATTATGCGGAAATTCACGCCTGCAAGTGCTCCTTCTTTTAAAAACGCAGATGGAACGCTGAACCGGGAAGCAATTCTTACATTCTGGGAACAGACGAAACGCATCTATGACGTCCAGATGGCGTCGGCATCGGAGGAAAAGGTAGAGCAGTACCAGATGATCCTGCCGATGTATGAACAGGAATATGGCTCATCTTATGAGGACAGCTCCTGGTTTGGATATATAAATGCGTTGGACTATATTGGAGGTTCCACGCATATGATGGCAGGAATTGCAGATACGCCATATACACAGGCAGAGCTTTATTCTCTTTCTAAGAATAAAGGCTGTGAGGATGCGGTGGTAAGGCTGATGATCGGAACCGCAGGAAAAGTTTATATTCCGGAGCTGATGATCGGAATCAATGCATCTTCTGCCAATGCAGACAGTTCGAAGGAATTTCTGACGGATTTCCTTGGAGATGAAATACTGGAATCCATGGGCGGCTTCCCGGTAAGCAAAACCGCAATGGAACAGGCTTTTGTACCGAATCCGCAGGATTATGTGGAAGGACAGCCCATGTATTACGCAGCAAGCTCGGATCCGGAAGGGAATATGATCGAGGAGCAGATCTGGTGGCCCGTGGATGGAGATCTGGAGCCCTTTTACCGGATGGTAGAGGAGGTTACGGTGCCCTATGTGCAGGATGCGGTTCTGGAAGAGGCTGTATATCAGGCAGGGACAGCTTATTTCGAAGGAGCATCAACGTTGGAGGAAGCATGGGATGAACTGCAGTCACAGATTTCCCTTTACATGGCAGAATAAGGCGCTGCGCCGCAGGATACATCTGTGGATGTTTCTGTTCCCGAGTTTTCTGGGAACCATGGTGTTTATGATCCTGCCATTCGGGGATGTGATCCGGAGATCATTTCTTACCGTGGTGACGCAGAAGTGGGTTGGTTTGCAGAATTACCGTACGCTGTTTCAGAATCAGGCGTTCTGTCTGGCGGTTAAGAATACGCTGCGGTTTACGGGAGTCTGTATTCCCCTTCTTCTGTTGCTGGGATTCTGGCTGGCATGGCTATTATGCGGCATGAAGGGGGTACAGTGGATCCGTTCGCTTTATCTGTTTCCGCTTGCCATGCCGACAGCGACGATTGTTCTTGTATGGAAGATGGTATTCTATCCGCAGGGGTTTTTGAATAAGCTGCTTTCACAGATCGGTACGGTTACCGGTCTGTGGGGCAGTATTTTTCATGATTATCTGGGAAGTGATCTTGCTTTCTGGGTATTGGTTTTCAGCTACATCTGGAAAAACTCAGGGTATACGATGGTGCTCTGGATGGCAGGCATTCTGGCCGTGCCAAAGGAACAGACGGAAGCAGCATGGGTGGATGGCGCCGGATCGTGGCAGCGGTTTTATTATGTGGTTTTTCCGCAGCTGCGGGGGTGTCTTATCACCATATTGATCCTGTCCTTTCTCAATTCCTTCAAGATCTATCGGGAAGCGTATCTGGTGGCAGGTTCTTATCCGGATGAAAGCATGTATTTATTGCAGCATTTGTTTAACAACTGGTATGTCAATCTGGAGTTTGACAAGATGGCAGCAGCCAGTGTGTGTGTCGGTGCTGTGTTATTTGTAGTGATTGTGTGGCTGCAAAGGTTATGGAGGGATCAGTGAAACGGGTGAAATATGTAATAAAGCTTCTGCTTCTTTTATTGCCGGCGGTTCTGGTGATTCTGCCGGTGGCGGTTCTGCTTTCGGGAGCCATCACGGATTCCTATGAGATGATGGAGGATTTGGGTCCGCTGATCCGGAAAACGCAGGAGTTTATTAGCTGGCGTTTTATTCCGGAATATCCAAGTTTTAGCAACTATGTAAAGCTCCTGTTCCGCTCACCTGAATTTTATGTCCTGTTCTGGAATTCGGTGTTTATGGTAGGGATGATTCTTCTGGGACAGGTTCTTGTCGGGGTTCCGGCGGCATGGGGCTTTGCCGTTTATGAGACAAGGGGCAGCCGGCTTTTATTTTCGCTGTATGTGGTGCTGATGCTGATTCCTTTTCAGGTGACGATGCTTTCAAGCTATCTGGCATTGAATAGGTTGAAACTGTTGAACACCTATTATGCCGTCATTATGCCGTCACTTTTTTCAACGCTCCCGGTGTTTTTGTGTTATGGAGGCTTCCGTGAAATTCCGGCAGAATTACTGGAAGCAGCAAGGATCGATGGGGCAGGAGAATGGGCGCTGTTCTGGAAATTAGGGCTTCCCATCGGAAAAGGGGGGCTGTTGTCCGCAATGGTGCTTGGGTTTCTGGAATACTGGAATTTAATGGAACAGCCGATGGCCTTTCTGAAGGATGCCTCCTTATGGCCATTGTCCCTGTATCTGCCGCAGATTACGCTTTCACAGGCAGGCTTTGCATTCTGTGCATCAGTGATGATGCTGATTCCGGCGGTGTTTGTGTTTGCCTTGGGACAGGATCATCTGGAACAGGGAATTATCTATTCGGGACTTAAAGGATAAGGAAGAAATATGTTTGAGATTTACAAGCTTCTTTTACGAAGCAAAGTCTTAAAGGAGGCTGGAGCTTGTTACCGGAATGAGGAAATGGTAGCAATGAAGAATGGAGTGGGAAATGGGAAACAAAAAGAAAAAATGGATGATAGGTCTGGCGGTTTTCCTACTGGTTATGCTGGCGCTTACGATTATTTCAAGGAGCGTGTATGCCTATTACCTGCCACTTGTGGAAACCACCACCGTGCAGGAAAAGTACATCGAGCATGGCTTTGAGGAAGAGGGACTTGTTGTGGCAGGAAATGAGATTCCGGTAAATACCGTAAGCGGGCTGCGGATCCGGCAGATTCCGGTACAGGTGGGGGACCGGGTGGAAGCCGGTGAGCTTTTGTGCCGGATCGATCTGGAGGATCTGGATACCATTATTTCCGGCAAGGAAAGTGAAATAGAAAAGCTGGATGCGCAGATTGCGTCCATTCTTCAGAATGAAGAGCTGGCAAAGCAGAAGAAGGAACTGGAGCTGACCCGGGCGCAGGAGGATTATGAGCTTCAGACAAGAATCGGAGATACGAAGGTCGGGAGAGCTACAGAAAGCTATGTGCAGGCGAAAGAAATGTTAGAGCGTGCGCAGGAAAACGGACTCTCGGAAGAAGAACAGATTGCTTTGGAGCAGAGCATCCAGCAGTCAGCGTATGCAGAGTCGGATGCGATGGCACAGCGTGATGCGGACAATAAGAGTCTGGAGCGGAAAATGGAGGATCTGACGCTTCCGGAGGAAGAGACCTCAACACTGGAAGTCTGCCGGATGGAGAAGGAAGCGCTACGGCAGGATCTGAACAGATATGAAGACATCCGGGAAAAGAATGGAGAAATCACTGCCAGCGAGGGTGGTGTGGTTACGAGAATCCTTACAGAAGCAGGTGCCCGAACCGGGGATACGGCTATTTTCCTGCTGGCAGATGAAACGGAGCCGTGTCAGTTGAAGGTCGCGTTAACCAGGGAACAGAAAAAGTACATTGATCTTGGTGATCCGGTATCTGTAAAGCTTGGAAACCGGGAGCTGGAGACAAAAGTAGAATATGTAACAGAGGAAAACGGAAGCTATGTACTGTATCTGCCGCTTCCCGACGATACCGGAATCCCGGGACAGTCCGGAACAGTTCAGGTTTCGGGCAGGGGCACCAGGCAGTCCAAATGTGTCTCACCACTTGCCGTTACCACCGAGCAGAATAATAGTTTTGTCTATGTCGTGGGGGAACGGGAAGGAATCCTTGGAAGTGAATATTATATCCGGCAGGTTTCCGTGAAGATCATCGACAAGAATGATTCCTGGGTTTCCATTGAGGCCGAATCCCTTGATCAGAGCGATAAAATTGTGCTGTCCTCCACAAGAGAATTCAAAAAAGGAGATACCGTCCGGCTGCTGTGTGAATCGTAACGTCATTTACCGTAATTGCTGTAAAATCCAGGGATCAATATTGAAGAAAGCGCAGAAATATACTACAATTAATTTTAATACTTTATAGATCCTGATGGAGAACAGCAAATGAAAAAAGAATATGTTATGGGAAACGGAGCCATTGCATTAGGAGCGTTGTCAGCAGGGGTAAATCTGGTGACAGGATATCCCGGAACCCCTTCTTCTGAAATTCTCGAAAATATTCAGAAGTATTCCGATGGAAGTGTTCATATTGAATGGTCCGTGAATGAAAAGTCAGCCATGGAAGTGGCAGCAAGTGCATCCTATTCCGGAGCACGTACATTGGTTACGATGAAACAGGTCGGGCTAAATGTTGCCTCGGATCCGCTTATGTCTCTTGCGTATGTCGGAGTTAAGGGAGGAATGGTCATTGTATCTGCAGATGATCCGGGCCCGATTTCCTCACAGACCGAACAGGATACCAGAATGTTTGCGGAGTTCTGCAGGATTCCCGTTTTTGATCCGGCTTCACCGGAAGAAGCCTATCAGATGATTCAGGATGCCTTTATTTATTCAGAAAAATATAAGACACCGGTTTTGTTCCGCCCGACCACGCGTGTCTGTCATGCGTATGCTTCTGTGGAAGTCCCCGAAAACCGGACAGGTAAGGAATATGAAGGCTTTGTGAAAGACTCTAAGAAGTGGGTCATTTTCCCGCGTCTTTCCTTTTTAAATCATGCCATGATCGAAGAGCGGAACCCAAGGATTGGAGAAGACTTCTCTTCCTACTCTATGAACAGTATACAGGGAAGCGGCAGAAAGGCTGTTTTTGCATCCGGTGTCAGCTATGCTTACGCGAAGGAGTGCCTGCAGGAATATCCGGAGGTACGTTTCTGCAAGATTGCAACGCCGTACCCGTTCCCGGAACGCTTTGTTCTTTCCTGCTTAGAGGGAGTGGAAGAGGTTCTCTGCGTGGAGGAGCTCAGTCCATACATAGAGAGTGCATTGTTAAAGCTGATCGGAAAATATCAGCTTCCGATTAAAGTATACGGCAGACTTACCGGTCATATCGCATCAAGCGGGGAGAACTCCACAGATTCCCTGCGGAAAACGTTAGGGGATTTCCTTGGAATTGATATGATAACAGAACAGATGGATTTATCCGACTGCCCATCTCTTCCGGTCCGGCCGCCGGTACTTTGTGCCGGATGTCCCCACAGGGCTTCCTTTTATGCGGTAAAGAAGGCAATGGAGGGCAGGAAAAGTTATTTCTGCGGTGATATTGGCTGCTATACGCTTGGAAATGCCATGCCGCTTGATATGGTGGATACCTGTCTTTGTATGGGAGCCGGTGTTACCATGGCACAGGGCTTTCACTGGGTGGATAAGGATGCAACCTGCTTTGCATTTATCGGTGACTCTACCTTTTTTGCATCCGGTATGACAGGAGTTGTGAATGCCTTGTATAATGAAGCGGATATGATCCTGTGCGTCCTTGATAATTCCACAACGGCAATGACCGGCCATCAGCCGCATCCGGGAACCGGAAGAAATATGATGGGTGATGTTGTGGCGAAGGTCAGCATTACGAAGATACTGGAAGGAATGGGTGTACAGAAGGTTGTAACCGTTGATCCGCTGAATCTGCAGGAGTCTGTGGAGACCGTTCGGGAATGTGCGGCTCTGCCGGGTGTGAAGGCTATTATTTTCAAATCCCCCTGTGTGGCGATTACGAAGCCACAGGGGAAGATGAAGATCGGAGAGTCCTGTATCGGATGTAAGAAATGTATTCGTGAAATCGGCTGCCCCGCTATCGTAGTGAAGGATGGTCAGGTGACGATTGAAGAAGGATTATGTACCGGCTGCGGATTATGCAGTCAGATTTGTCCGGTTCATGCGATTGGAGGTGCGTGCCATGAATAAAGATATCTTATTGTGCGGCGTAGGCGGTCAGGGAACGGTGCTGGCATCCAAGCTCATTGCTTCTGCAGCCATGAGATGCGGAAATGTTGTTCATTCGGCAGAAACGATTGGAATGGCGCAGCGTGGCGGTTCTGTAACCAGTCATATCCGCATTGGCGAGAGGGCAGCTTCTCCGTTGATTCCGCGTGGTAATGCCGACATCCTTATTGCATTTGAGCCGGCAGAGGCCGTCCGGAATCTTCCTTACCTGAAAAAGGATGGTGTTGTCATTGTGAACAGCACACCGGTAAAGCCGACCACGGAAGCCCTTCAGGAGACCGGTTATGATGGCAGGGAAATGATTGCCTACCTGAAAAAGAAAACGGACTGCGTGATATTGGATGGTGCTTCTCTTCTGGAAAAGGCAGGTTCTGCAAGGTGCTTTAACATCATTGTATTGGGGGCACTTGCAGCGAGTGGAAGACTGGAGATTCCTGCAGAAATTTTGTTGGAAGAAATGGAACAGCAGATCAAACCGCAGTTCCTTGAATTAAATAAAAAGGCATTTCATATTGGTGAGGAGGCAGGAACAGACAATGAAGTTAAATGAGAAGCAGTTACAACAGGTTGATGCGCAGGTAAAGCGTCTTTTAAAGTCCGGAAGCTTTTATGGTGAGGTATACCGTAAGGCAGGGATTACCGGAGTAAGTTCCCAGGAGGATTTTGAGAAGCTTCCCTTTTCAAGCAAGGATGATCTGAGAAATGCGTACCCGCTGGGGATCCAGGCGGTTCCGGAGGAGGAGGTTGTGAGAATTCATTCTTCATCGGGAACGACTGGAAAGCCGGTTATTATTCCTTATACTGCCAAGGATGTGGACGATTGGGCAATTATGTTTGCCCGTTGTTACGAAACAGCGGGAATTACGAATAAGGACCGGATCCAGATTACTCCGGCCTACGGATTGTGGACTGCAGGTATCGGCTTTCAGCTCGGCGCAGAGAAGCTTGGTGCAATGACTGTTCCGATGGGCCCCGGTAATACCGACAAGCAGCTTCAGATGATGATGGATCTGAAAACAACCGTGCTGACAGCAACCTCTTCTTATGCACTGCTGCTTGCGGAAGAAATCAATAAACGAGGTCTTCGGGATAAGATTCATCTGAAAAAGGGTGTATTCGGATCAGAACGCTGGAGTAAGAAGATGCGTGAATATATCCGAAATGAGCTTGGAGTTGAGCTTTATGATATCTACGGTCTGACCGAGATCTACGGTCCCGGTATCGGAATCACCTGTGAGAAGGAGCAGGGTATCCATTATTGGGATGATTATGTGTATATTGAAATTATCAATCCCGAGACAGGTGAGCCTGTGCCGGATGGTGAAACCGGCGAAATTGTTATTACGACGCTGGTGAAAGAGGGAGCACCTCTGCTTCGCTTCCGTACCCATGATCTGTCCAGGATTATTCCGGAGAAATGCTCTTGTGGACGTTCTTATCCTCGTCTTGATACCATTGGCGGCAGAAGTGATGATATGTTTAAGGTACGTGGTGTCAATATGTTCCCGAAGCAGGTAGAGGAGCTCTTGCAGGATGTGGACGGTGTCTTAAGCGAATACAATATCACGATAGCACACGATGATGATCATAATAAGGATATTATGATACTGACAGTAGAGGTAGATGGCCGTGTGGACTTTGAAAAGACCGCATTACATATCCGTGAGCTCTTTAAGTCCCGTATCGGTATGACTCCGAAGGTAACTGCTGTTCCGGTTGGTACCCTGCAGCGGAGCGAGAAGAAGACAAAGCGTGTCATTGATTACCGTTATCAGTAAAAGGATAATCCATCGATATGAAGGAGCATGGAATTATCAAAATAGAAGATACAACGCAGGTGGAAGACCTGTTTCAGCATACAACAGATACGGTAATTCTTTCTTGTCTGCAGAAGGTTATGGGGGAGGTCTATGCAACGGAGGATCTGCAGTCGGCGGTGGCAATCTTAGGGAATTTCAGTTTCTTTGTGGGAATTCCCCGTGGAGAATTACTTTCTTTTAGTATGAGATTGTGTTCCTGCCATGCAGATTTAAATTCTGCTGATCCTGTACAGAACCATGGGAAGCACGGCATGGATTATCTGGTGATGGTTCCGGAAAATGAAGCCTGGGAAAAGCAGATTGAGAAAAGTTTTGGAACAAAGGCAGAGAAAAGAATCCGCTATGCTATTAAGAAAGAAGGGTTACAGGTCTTTGATAGGGATAACCTGCAGAAAGAGGTAAACCGGTTATGGGATGATCCACGATACCGGGGATATGAGCTTCGGATGATTGACCGTGCATTGTACGGGCAGATTCAGAAAATTGAGTGGTGCAGGGAGTGGGTAGAGAACTATCCGACCTATGAACTCTTTGAAAACTATGCACTGGGAGCTGTGATTATGAAAGAGGGAGAGCCGATTGCCGGGGCATCTTCCTATTCCAGTTATATGCAGGGAATCGAGATCACTATCCGGACCAGGGAGGAATACCAGCGGCAGGGACTTGCCTGTATCTGCGCTGCAAGGCTGATTCTGGAATGTATGCAGAGAAGGCTGTATCCAAGCTGGGATGCCGCAAACACGAAGTCTGTGGCATTGAGTGAGAAGCTTGGGTATCATTTCGATAAGGAATATGTCGCTTACCGGGTGATGGTTTCGTAGTCAGCTTATCTATTATAACGATATCCGGTTTGGCAGAAAAGAGAAATTTGAAATAAAATGGAATGAAAAGATAGAAGAAATATAAAGAAAAAGGATATCCTGTGATTTCTCAGAGAATATCCTTTTTTCGTAACTGTTCAGTACCTTCACAGTTACGATGCAAAATCCATTCCAAATCAGCTTCGCCAATGGGATTTTGCATTACTGAATCATTTTCTTACGGTCTTGGCAGTAAATGCTTGGACCTGCACTGAATAGTTACCATTCGTTCTTTATCATCTGCTTCAGACAAGCCCTGCATCTAACTGATAAATCGGCATATTAATCGGAAAACTTTATAGTCCGGTTACTGCAGCAGCAGAGCCTTTGAGGCATTCACAATAAATCCAATCTCCGAAGCTACCTCTCCTGCTTCGTCAGCGGCACTTCATAAACACACTTATTTTTCTGCATAAAAAATCCTCCTATCGTTACCCGTCACCCCGGCTTAATAAGAGGATAATTTATACTATTTAACCGCCCTGTCTGCAAACTAAGCGGTTATCTTTGATAGATATTCTAAATAGTAAAACGGACTAACCGTCTATCGGTAGCACTCTATTTCTATAATCATATTCTCACGCATCTGTGGAAATGTCAAAAGTTCTTTTTCTATTAGAATATAGCCACCCATGCGGTCGAGTAGACAAGTGGCTCACGCCACAAGCCCCTCACAGAACCGTACGTGCGCC
>OOCI01000080.1_pt1 | contig 87669 bp, 58 predicted proteins | sample 1671761 | NCBI WGS metagenome assembly OOCI01 (sample SAMN06348190, study PRJEB24527) | human gut metagenome | biome: human gut; feature: ankylosing spondylitis patient; material: feces | host: Homo sapiens | place: China | collected 2015-10
AAGTCGGTTCTGATTAGATTAACAAAACAATCAAAAAATATCAATGATTTAATTGGGTAAACGTAAAAACATAGCCCATTTTTTAGGTAGTGTAAATAAACTGTATCAAGCGATAACAATTAAAGCCAACACAGTTTATTTTACACTCTCCATACTTTCTTATTCAGAGTATAGTTATTCCCATCCTCCGCTTACTTGTCTATGTATGATGCGACAAAATAAACAATCGAAATGACCGTATAAAGGAAACACGGCAAGAAAATCCAAAGAAAGACCTTCACCCAACCATTCGCCAACCACACGCCTTCATTCCTTGACATCATATTTGACATATCATAGAAATGGCGAGTGAGGATTTCCTTATTCGCCTTTCAGTGGTCTTCAAGAAGTTTGGACTCATCGCCAATGAGTTTCTTTCCCGACTTCGTCATTGCGTACCATAAAATCTTCGTCGAAAAGTTTAGCTATTTTATGACGCCTTGCCAGCATAGTTTGTGTATAAGCTCCTTGTTCAGCGACAGTGTGCTTTTCCCTCCATCGCCTATTCCGCATGTATTTCAGAAAGACGCTACACGTCTAATCGCATACGGGGAGATCGAGGATGTGGCGCACAACGTCGGTGGCTTCGCGCACGGTCTTGATGCCGTCGATGCGCATCGACCTGCGGTTGTTGTGCTCATTGAGGTTGGCTATGCGCACATTCTGCTGCAGATAAGTCAGGATGCGTCCGAATGCCGGCGACTGATAGTAGGCCGCATTTTCCGACGATACGAAAAACATTGTCATGTGCCCCTGCTTCAACACGATTTTCTCAATGCCGAGACGGCGGGCAAGCCTGCGCAACGTAACCACAAGAATCAACTCGCGCGCTTGGTCGGGAATCGCACCGAAACGGTCTTCAAGTCGTTTGCAGAAGGCGTCGACATCCTCCTGCCGCTCCATGTTGTCGAGTTCCTGGTACAGGAGTATGCGCTCGCTCTCCTGAGGCACGTAGGATGCCGGAAAGAGGATTTCGAGGTCGCTCTCGATGGTGCAGTCGTTGGCATATTCGGTGTTGGTGGAGTCTTGATGCTCGTCGGCGAAGGTGTCGGCAAATTCCTCCGTCTTCAATTCAAGCACCGCTTCTTTGAGAATTTTCTGATACGTCTCATAGCCGAGGTCGGCGATAAAGCCGCTCTGCTCTGCGCCAAGCAGATTTCCGGCGCCGCGGATGTCGAGGTCCTGCATGGCGATATGTATGCCGCTGCCAAGGTCGGAGAAGCTCTCGATGGCTTGCAGACGGCGACGCGCCACCGGTGTGAGCGCGGCTTCAGGCGGCACAAGCAGATAGCAGAACGCCTTGCGGTTGCTGCGCCCAACACGTCCACGCAACTGATGCAGTTCCGACAATCCGAAATTCTGCGCATTGTTGATTATGATGGTGTTGACATTCGGCATATCGATACCGCTCTCAATGATTGTGGTGGCAAGCAGCACGTCGTACTGATGCGCGGCGAAGTCGATGATTGTCTGCTCCAGCTTGTCGGACGCCATCTGCCCATGCCCCACCACCGTGCGGGCGTCGGGCACCAGACGGCGCACCCGGCTCTCAAGGTCGAACAGCTGCTCGATGCGGTTGTTTACAATAAACACCTGTCCGCCACGCGCCAGCTCAAAATTGATTGCCTCGCGCAGTATTTCGTCATCGAGGGCAGTGACATTGGTTATAATCGGATAGCGGTTGCGCGGCGGCGTGTTGATGGCGCTGAGGTCGCGCGCGCCCATCAATGAGAACTGCAGCGTGCGCGGAATCGGCGTAGCCGACATTGTGAGCGTGTCCACGTTCACCTTCAGCTGTTTCAGTTTTTCCTTCACACCGACGCCGAATTTCTGCTCCTCATCGACCACGAGCAGCCCCAAGTCTTTGAACTGCACCGTTTTTCCGATAAGTTTGTGAGTGCCTATGATTATGTCTATTTTACCTTCCTTCAATTCCTCAAGGATGCGCTTTACGTCTTTCGGCTTACGCGCACGGCTGAGATAGTCGACACGCACGGGAAAGTCCTTCAAGCGTTCTGAGAACGTGGTGAAATGCTGATAAGCCAGCACCGTGGTGGGCACAAGCACAGCGGTCTGCTTGCCGTCGGTGGCAGCCTTAAACGCAGCGCGTATCGCCACTTCCGTCTTGCCGAATCCCACATCGCCACACACCAGGCGGTCCATCGGGCGTTCGCTCTCCATATCGGCCTTCACCGCCTCCGTCGCCTTCAGCTGGTCGGGCGTGTCCTCATAGATAAACGAAGCCTCAAGCTCATGCTGCAGATATCCGTCGGGCGAATATGCGAATCCCTTCTCCTTGCGGCGTGCGGCATAAAGCTGGATAAGGTCGCGCGCGATGTCTTTGAGTTTCGACTTCGTGCGCTCCTTCACCCTGTTCCACGCCCCCGACCCAAGTTTGTTGAGCTTCGGAGGCACACCCTCCTTGCCGCGGTATTTTGCCAGTTTGTGGAGCGAATGAATCGACACAAAAATCTTATCATCGTTGAGATACGTGAGCTTTATCATCTCCTGCATCTTTCCGTTGACGGCAGTGCGCACCAACCCGCCAAAGCGTCCCACTCCGTGGTCGACATGCACAATAAAGTCGCCCACCTCTATCTGCGACAACTCCTTAAGCGACAGCGCCAACTTGCCCGAACGCACACGGTCGCTCTTGAGCGTGTACTTATGGAAGCGTTCAAAAATCTGATGGTCGGTAAACGCGCAAATCTTACGCTCGTTGTCGACAAATCCCTCATGAAGCGTGCGCAGCACCGGCGTGAAGCGGATATCGTCCTTTCGGTCGTCGAAGATAGAGCGCAGACGTTCAAACTGAGGCTCGCTGTCGGAAAGTATGTATATTTTGTAGCCGTCCGACTCAAACTGACGGAACGTAGAACTGATGATGTCGAAATTTTTGTGGAACACGCCCTGCAGCGCTGTGTCAAAAGCCAAAGCGGCATCGTAGTCGCCACGGTTGTTAACCGCATAGTCGGCATAGCGGTGGCTGTCGATGTCGCAGCAGAACTGCTCTGCGTCGACCACATTGTCCATAGCATGCTTGTCGCCCTCATCGGCAATCAGCGCACTCTCCGACAACGTTTCCTCCGCCACGGCACGCACACGCTGCCGCAACCATTCGCGGTCGTGAATCAGCAACACCGTGTCGGCTCCGGCAAACCGCAGCAACGACTCGCCGCCGCCTGCGCCGGTAGACAAATTATTGACCACCGTAATCTCATCGACCGACCGCTCCGACAACTGCGTTTCTATATTGAACGTGCGAATGCTTTCGATGTCGTCGCCAAAAAAGTCGATACGGTAGGGCTGCTCATTGGTGAATGAAAAAATATCAAGGATGGAGCCACGCACGGCAAACTGTCCCGGCTCGTACACGTAATCGACCGTCACAAAGCCAAAGTCGCGCAGACGCTGCGCCGTCGCCGTCAAGTCGGCTGTGCCGCCACGACGGAACGACAATGTGCTGTCGATCAATTGCTGACGCATAGCCACCTTTTCAGCAAGCGCCTCAGGATATGTGACCACAACGCGCAACTGAGGGTCGTCCCATCGGCTAAGCACCTCCGCACGCAGAATCTGCGACGGAGCGTCCTCCTGACCATATTTGATGTCGCGTTTATAGCCCGACGGGAAAAGCAAAGCCGCCTGTTCACCTAAAATCTGGCACAGGTCACTATATAAATATCCCGCCTCATCCATATCGTTGGCAACTGCAAGATAAGGCTGCTTCAATCGAGGCAACTGCGAGAACACGACTGATGGAGCCGAACCAACAAGCCCGTCAAGTTTGATTCTCTTTATCTTTTTATCTTTAAAGCATTTATCCAATGCCGCAACGCGGGCTGCCGGCATCAGCAGTCCGCAAAGTTCGGATATTTCCATATCTCAATATTTTTCAAGGACAAAGATAGTGCAAGGTAAGAGAAGAGCAAAACAAATTTATTTGATTTTGCTCTTCCGAACCGCAGCCTATCTTATCAAAAGATAGTGCAAGGTGAGAGAAGCGCAAAACAAATTTTTGATTTTGCTCTTCCGAACCGCAGCCTATATTATCAAATATTGCTGTCCGGCAAAACTTCCGTAACATCAGTACCTGTCTAATTTCTCCATAATTGGAAATATACCACCAAAAGATGAGTTTTTCGGATTTTTATTCATACTTTTGCCATGCCTGATGAGGTTTTGTTTAATTATTTTTGCAACACTAAGTTAAGTGAATCCTCCGGCACAGCAAAATCCTGGGTAAGTTTTTATTGCTCAAGATGTTATAAAAGTTAGAATTTTATAGAGTTGCGGTATTAAGGTTCAAGAACGCAGCCCTCGACCCTTTCAAAGACGGCAACGGGGCGGTCGCCGAGATTGCAGCACCCGATGCAGCATCCGAATGGTTCGACCTGCAGGGCAGGAAGGTCAACAACCCAGAAAAAGGCATTTACATCCGCAAGCAAGGCGCCGACACACAGAAGGTAGTGCTCCGCTAAGGGCATCAGATGCTTCGTCTGCGCCATGAGCCTCGGCGCATGTACGCCCCGCAAAAGGCAAACATCAGCGACCCGTAGACAATCTCCGCCGTCCATGCCCACATCACGTCGACACGCATGATGTAGACAACCCATGTGTTATATATCATATAGAACACCAGCGCAGCCATCTCAAGCCAGAATGCCATTCGAGTGTCGCCTGTGCCCGACACGCTGCTGAACAGCACGTTGGCTGGCACCAGCACCGTATAGGCGGAACACATCACCCACACCGTAGGCACCGCAGCGTCGATAAGTTGCGGAATGTCGGTGTAGATGCGTATAAACATTTGAGGGAAAGCCGCCACAACCAGCAGCAACGGCACCACGCAAAGATATGCAAGCCATATATGGCGGCGTATGGCAAGCGCCACCTTGTCGGTCTGACCAGCCCCTATCATATTGCTGACAATCGAGCTTGCCGCCGAGGCAAACGCTATCACCATCATAAACGGAAGTCCGCTGATGTTGCGTGCAAGGTTGGCTATGGCAAGCGACTCCTCGCCAAGATGCTCGATATAGACAAAGAAGATAAACCACGTGGACAGCGATACGAAACTCTGCACCATCACCCACATCGACACGCTGAGGATAGAGCGCTGACGCTTGATGTCGAGCGCGGGGAAACGCGACAGACCGAAATGTCGGCAATCGATTTTCGCACGCGTATAGCAGACAAAAAACACCAGCGACACAAGTTCGGCAAGCGACGAGCCTATCGCCGCGCCGGCGATTCCGAGCGCGGGCAAGCCGCATTTGCCAAACACGAGCACATAGTTGAACACCACATTCGACAGCACCATTACAATGGAGTTGAGCGTGAGAGTCTTTGTCTGCGTCGTGCCAACATAGAACGACCTGAACATACCGCCGGCAAAGGCAAAGAAGAAGCCATAGACACGCCAATGGATATAGTCCTCCGCCTTGGCAAGAATGTTGGGCGAGGAAATCATCATCGACAGAATTTCATCGGCATACATCTGGCATACGACAAACAGCACCGCGGCAAGCGCCATCAAGAAATACAGCCCCTGGTAGAACACCTGCCCTACCTCACCGTAACGCCGTTCGCCATTGCGTCGCGCAATCAGAATCTGCGTACCCACGCAGAATCCGTGGCCAGCCATAAAGATTACCATATAGAACACGCCGGCGATAGCCGCCGCGCCAAGTTCCACCTCGCCGACACGCCCCATAAAAGCCGTGTCGGTAAGCGCTATCATCTGTTCCATCAAAAGGCTTACCAAAATAGGATAAGCCACTCGCCAAATCTGTTTATAACTATAATCGACCGTTGTTGCCATAGGGCGGCAAAGTTACTACAATTCGGCGAGAATCGGACTATTCCGTTATAGAGAAATCACCCAGTCGTTAACCGGGGCTTCATTGCATACTAAAAAAGCGATGGAACGCGTCATCACATCCGCATTCCATCGCCACTTCTCTTTTTTTACCTATTGTCTAATTGTTCTTGTTGGCGCGCTTGCGTTCAAGCTCGTCAAGAATGATTTTGCGCATACGCATGTGGTTAGGTGTAACCTCGACATACTCGTCAGCCTTTATGTATTCAAGAGCCTCCTCGAGGCTGAACACAACCGGCGGGATGATGCGCGCCTTGTCGTCGGCACCCGACGCACGCATATTCGTAAGTTTCTTCGATTTAGTGACGTTCACCACGATATCGTTGTCCTTGGCGTTCTCGCCCACCACCTGTCCGGCATACACCTCCTCCTGCGGGAAGATGAAGAAACGTCCGCGATCCTGCAACTTGTCGATGGCATAAGCATAGGCAGTGCCCGACTCCATTGCGATGAGCGAACCGTTGGTGCGGCGTTCGATTTCGCCCTTCCACGGCTGATATTCCAAGAACTGGTGGCTCATGATAGCCTCGCCAGCCGATGCCGTCAGCACGTTTGTGCGCAGACCGATGATGCCACGCGACGGGATGTGGAATTCCATCTGCAGGCGGTCGTTCTGCGTGGTCATCGACACGAGCTCGCCACGGCGGCGTGTCACCATATCAATAATTTTGCTTGAGTACTCTTCAGGCACGTTGACAGTCATCAACTCCACCGGCTCGCATTTCTGACCGTCGATTTCCTTGATGATAACCTGAGGCTGTCCCACCTGCAGCTCGTAACCCTCGCGACGCATTGTCTCGATAAGCACAGACAAGTGGAGCACGCCACGGCCAAACACCGTCCATACGTCCTCGTGTGGCTCTTTCTTCACCCGGAGAGCGAGGTTCTTGTCGAGCTCGCGCTCCAAACGCTCGGCAATGTGGCGCGAAGTCACAAACTTGCCGTCTTTTCCGAAGAATGGAGAGTCGTTGATAGTGAACACCATCGACATTGTAGGCTCGTCGATTGCGATGCGCTCCAATGGTTCAGGGTTGACCGGATCGGTCACAGTGTCACCGATTTCAAAGCCTTCGATACCGACAAGCGCGCAGATGTCGCCACTCTTCACGCTTTCCACCTTGCGGCGTCCCATACCCTCGAATGTGTGAAGCTCCTTGATGCGCTGGCGCACCACCGAGCCGTCCTTCTTGCAAAGGCCAATCTCCATGCCCTCGCGCAGTTCGCCGCGATGCACACGGCCAATTGCGATACGTCCTACATACGACGAGTAGTCGAGCGACGTGATGAGCATTTGCGGAGTGCCCTCGAGCACTTGAGGTCCTGGAATATATTTGATGATGGCGTCGAGCAGCGGGATGATGTTGTCGGTCGGTTTTTTCCAATCGTCGCTCATCCAGTTCTGCTTTGCAGAGCCATAGATTGTCGGGAAGTCGAGTTGTTCTTCGGTTGCATTGAGGTTGAACATCAAGTCAAACACCATCTCGTTGACCTCGTCAGGACGACAGTTCGGCTTGTCAACCTTATTGATTACGACAATCGGTTTCAGCCCCATCTGGATGGCTTTCTGAAGCACGAAACGCGTCTGCGGCATCGGACCCTCGAAAGCGTCAACGAGCAGCAAGCATCCGTCAGCCATATTGAGCACGCGCTCCACCTCACCACCGAAGTCGGAGTGTCCCGGAGTGTCGATAATATTGATTTTGTAACCGTTGTAGTTGATTGAAACGTTTTTCGAGAGGATTGTGATGCCGCGCTCGCGTTCAAGGTCGTTGTTGTCGAGCATCAATTCTCCTGTGTTCTGATTGTCGCGGAAAAGGTTTCCCGCAAGCAGCATTTTGTCCACCAATGTCGTCTTTCCGTGGTCCACGTGAGCGATGATGGCAATGTTTCTGATATTCTGCATATAAACTATACCTATTTTGAGCGCAAAATTACGATATTTTTAGCATTCTCCATTATTATTGTCATATTATTTTCGCCAACAACGCCAAAAAAGATGCTTAACAACATATTTTCCACAAGCATTTCTATGATTCTTGCCAACCGCACCGCCTACAATGCGCCTACGGCATACAGCGGGATGTTGCGCATCCAATCCTGCCTACGGTATGGCGACATTGAGAATCTGACTCCCTCCAGACCCTTGTGACTGTCAACAAACGAGCGAAGCGACTTTGACCTCAAATTCTCCTCTGCCTTAACCTCTATCGGCACTATTTCGCCCTTATATTGCACAACAAAATCTATCTCCAGTCTGGAATCATCGCGGCTGTAATAATAACAATGGATGTCATTTAGACACATCAGCTGGCACAGCACATAGTTCTCCGTAAACGCACCTTTGCTTTCCGCCATTGAATTGCCTGGCATAAGCATGTCAATCGGCTCCATCTCGCCCATTGCTCCAAGGAGTCCACTGTCGACAACAAACAGCTTGAATGCATTGAAATCTTCATAAAATTTCAATGGTTTTCCAACTGTTTTCACACGCGGCACACGATAAACCAACCCGGCATCCACCAACCATTGTATTGCCAACTCGAAGTCCTTCGCCCTCGCACCGGCCTTGACAGCACCATAAACAAACTTCTTGTTCTCATGGGCGAGCTGCGTCGGAATCGACTGCCATACCATACTTATACGAGTTGCCACAGTTGGCGTCACATGCTTTGACATATCGCTGCGATAAACAAACAAAATGTCGTTTTGCACCTGCCTCACCGCATTTACATCATTTGTGTCGATAAACGTCTTCACAGCCTCCGGCATACCTCCGACAAAATAATATTCCCGGAGTAATTTAGTAAGCCTATCGTGAAGTATGTTAATCGACGCCCAATCTTTCTTGCCAAGCAGTCCACAAACCTGCGACTCTCCCCTTGCCATCAGATATTCTTCAAACGACATTGGAAACATCTGCATAACATTAACCTTCCCCACTGGCGCCGATTCACCTTGCCGCATCGCCACGCCAAGCAACGAGCCAGCCACCACGACATGGTATTCCGGAATTTCCTCACAAAAATATTTTAACGAAGAGAGGCCTCTCGGCAACTCTTGAATTTCATCAAGAATTATCAAGGTTTCGCCAGGGACAATAGGCTGCTTCGTAATCGCTCCTATTATCATCAGCACCTTTTTCATATCATAATCCTCATCAAAAAGGCTTCGCACGTCAGGGTTGTTGTCGCAGTTTACGTATGCAACATTTTTAAATTCCTTCTTGCCGAATTCTTTCAGCACATACGTCTTCCCAACCTGCCTTGCCCCTGTCAAAATCAAAGGTTTTCTGAACTGACTGTTTTTCCAATTTTTCAATTGCATCATTACCGTTCTTTCCATATCTTTCAGACATTAAGGATTATTTTTCTATATTTTAGACAATTACATTGCAAAGATACACTTTTTTACACGATCTTTTGCCACAATACTACATTTTTCTGAGCGATCTTTTGCTTAAACACTACATTTTTCTGAGCGATCTTTTGCCTAAACACTACGAATTTTGGCGAATTTGGAGGTTTTTGCTACCTTTGGATTCCCCTTAAATTGCAAAGGTTATGAAACGATTGAATTTATCGACCAAGATGAAGGCTGCCGTAGGATATGCGGCGGTGATAGCGTTGTTTTTGGCGGCGGTGTGGCTGATTGTAGGCGTTCTCGACTCGCTGACACGCTCCGACGGTGCCGAACGCACCATCAACAACCGGCAACGCGCCACAAACGACGTGGTGAGCCAGCTGTATCAGGCGGAGGTGATTGGACAGGCGTTGAGCGCCGGGCAGACCGACCTGTTTCAGTCTTATGTCGATGCTATGATGCTGACAGCACAGGCAGTCGATTCGCTGCGCGCCATCGTCAACGACCGCGCACAGGTGGCGAGGCTCGACTCTGTGAAAATGCTGCTCGGCAGAAAGGTTGACAACATGGACAACCTGCTCGACGCAATGGAGGCCGACAACTCCGACGAACTTTACCAACAATATATCAACGACCTCATAGCGAACCAGAACCGCGAGATAGCGGCGCCGAAAGTGCAGCATTCGCAAACGGTGCGCACAAGCGAATATGTGGTTCACAAGAAACGGAAAAACTTTTTCGGACGTCTGCGCGATGCTTTCTCAAAGGAAGACAACAATCCGCAGCACGTGAGCGAGACGGTCACGGAGCATCACACCGACACGCTCGCCAACACCATCAACCCCGCCGACACTGTGGCGAGGATGCTTGCCGGTGTGCGCAAGCGGGTCGACGGACACCGCATCGGACAAATCGCACAGCTGAAGCGGCAGACGGCGGAACTGCGCATCAACGGACAGATGCTGAGCCGCAAGGTGAGCGAGCTGCTTGCCGTGATTGTCGACGAGAGCTCGCGCACGGCAGAGACAAAGCATCTGCAAGCCGAATCGGTGCGACGCCATGCCGCCCGTGAGATTGCCGCAATAGCATTTGCCGCAGTGGTTCTGGCAATGGCGTTCCTGTTTATGATATGGCGCGACATCACCCGCAGCAACCATTACCGCCACGAGCTGGAAAAAGCCAAGAAACGCGCCGAGGACCTGCTCGACGTGCGCCAAAGGCTGATGCTCACCATCACCCACGACATCAAGGCTCCTGTCGGCTCGATAATCGGCTATGCCGATTTGCTCGACAAGACAGCCGACGGAAAGAAACGCGCGGCATACCTCGGCAATATGCAGACGTCGGCGAAACATCTGCTTGACCTTGTCAACTCGCTGCTCGACTACCACCGTCTGGACGCCGACAAGATGGACATCAACACCGCGGCGTTCAACCCGCAGCAACTGCTCAACGCCGTTGCCGACAGCTACCGTCCGGCAGCAGCCGCAAAGGGTCTGCGCCTTGAATACGACTGCGACAGCGCGCTTGACGGCTATTTCTCAGGCGATCCTTTCCGCATCCGACAGATTGTCGAGAATCTGATGTCGAATGCAATGAAATTCACCAAGGAAGGCTCTGTGTCAATGTCTGCAAAACTCGACAACGGACGGCTAAGCATCAGCGTAGCCGACACCGGATGCGGAATGACCGAAGACGAGCAGAAACGGATATTCCAGGAGTTTACCCGTCTGAAAAGCGCGCAGGGACAGGAAGGTTTCGGACTCGGACTGTCGATAACACAGAAACTCGTGGCTCTGCTCGAAGGCACGATGAGCGTGAGCAGCAAACCAGGAGAAGGCAGCCGGTTCGGCGTCGAGCTGCCGATGCCTAAAGCCGATGCCGACACAACATCTGCCAACGAACGCCCCGCGGCAAACGCCCGGTTCAGCCAGCCGTGGAGCCTGCTGCTCATCGACGACGACAATCTGCAACTGCAGCTCACGGAAGCCATGCTGCGCAATCTTGGTGCCAACGTCACCGTATGCCGGCAGCCACAGGAACTGTTTGTCAAAATCGCAGAATGCCACCACGACGCCGTGCTTACCGACATCCAGATGCCAGCCATGAACGGCTTCGACCTGCTGCGCAACCTCCGCGCCCTCGGATGCGACGAGGCAGCGTCGATTCCCGTAATAGCCGTGACCGCACGCAGCGACATGGACGTAGACTCGCTGCGTGGCGAAGGCTTTGCCGGATGTCTGCACAAGCCGTTCCGCCAGCAAGAAATTGTCGACGTGGTTGAGGCTGCCATGGCAAATAACGAGACCGACACATTCGACTTCTCCGCACTGACAGCGTTCAGCGCCGACGATGCCGACGCCTCGCGCGAGATTATGCTCACGTTTGCCGAAGAAACGCGGAAAAACATCCAGCGCATGGAGCGCGCCATAGCCGACGGCAACCTGAAAGAAATGGCTGAGACCGCCCACAAGATGCTGCCGTTGTTCACCATGATAGGCGCCAAACGCGCCGTTGCGCCACTCTCCTGCCTCAACGACAAGCGTGCAGGCGGCGATGCCGGCTCTGCCGACACAGAGATGGCACAAACCATCGTGGATGTAGCTAAAAATGTGGTAAACGAAATAGCGAAAGCTAGTCAGGATTAAAAAACTTTCAAAACGAAAGCAAAAAGTTTCGTTTTGATTTTGTCATAATAAACAAGAATCGTAATTTTGCACCACTATATAGTTATGGAACAATCGGCTAAAACAAAAGAGCGTTTCTCAGAAACCAACGAAAGTTTCACTATGCTCGAGGCTATCAACGAGGCAAAGCGATGCCTTCACTGCAAGGCACCGCAATGCAGCAAGGGCTGCCCGATCAGTCAGGACATTCCCGACTGGATTCACGAACTGTCGATGGGCAATCTCGGAAACGCCATGCACATAATCAACGGCAAGAGCAACCTGCCTGCCGTGTGCGGACGCGTATGCCCTCACGAGCGCCAATGCGAGGGGCATTGTGTACTCGGAAAAAAGGGACGCCCTGTGGCTATAGGCAAACTGGAACGCTTCGTTGCCGACTTCGACGGCGACATGCAGCTCATCCGCGAGCGGCTGCCGCAGAAGACGCGTGGACGCGTGGCGGTGATTGGCAGCGGACCTGCCGGACTTGCCGTCGCCGGCGACCTTGCGCGAAAAGGCTTCGCGGTGGAGGTCTTCGAGATGGAGCCAGAACCGGGAGGCGTGCTGATGTTCGGCATTCCTGAATATCGACTGCCTAAAGAGGTGGTGCGCCGCGAAATCCGCAAAATCGAGGAACTCGGAGTGGTCTTCCGCTGCAACACGACCATCGGTCAGGACCTGACCGTCGACCAGATGTTCGACCGCGGCTTCGACGCCATCTTCATGGGCACAGGCACAGCCAAGCCCAAGAAACTGCAAATTCCCGGCGGACACCTGCGCGGTGTGCGCCAAGCCATATACTTCCTGCGCCGCGTGAGCCTCTACAACGAGGGCAACCTCGACCGCAACGAAGTGCCTGTGGGCAACGGCGACCGCGTCTTTGTGATAGGATGCGGCAACACGGCTATGGATGCGGCACGCTCGGCAGTGAGACTGGGCGCGGAGAAGGTGACGGTGGTCTACCACCGCACAATCAACGACATGTCGGCGCTGCGCTCCGAATACGACGAGGCGGTTTCCGAAGGAGTGGAGTTTGAATGGCAGTCGAGCATTGTCGACATCCACGACGATGCAGGCGATATAACCGACGTGGTGATTGAGTGCAACGGCGAGCGTCACGAAGAAGACGCCGACGTGGTGATAATGGCTGTCGGCTCACAGCCAGCCAGCCGTATAGTCTCCACAACGGAAGGAATCGACGTTGACGACCGCGGCTATGTGCTGACACGCGACATGCCCTACGGCATGACAACCCGCAAGGGAGTGTTTGCCGGCGGCGACGTGGTCAACCGCCCGTCAACGGTGGTGCTCGCCATGAGCGACGCCAAGAAGGTGGCAGAAGGCATAGCGCAATATGTTGACGCCATCAAACTGCTGGAAGCAATTTCATAGACATAACATATACACAGAGATTGAATTACCATAGTAGCAGACCGCCCCGGATGTCGTGACGACAACCGGGGTGGCAATTTTTCCGCAAGTCAGGATTTATTTTTTTCAGAATTTCACTTTCTTCACACCATCCACAATGTATATGCCTGCCGGCAGACTGTTCCAATCAACGTCGAGCTTCACGCCCTGCATGTTGAACGTGCCCCGGCGCGACTCAGGAATATCGGCCGTAATGTCGTGGATGCCGTCGGCATCAGGCCTGATGACAAGTTTTTCAACAGGCTTGCCTTCAAACACCAATGCCCTCATAGCGGAGTCAAACGCCGCGCCCTTTGGAGCACTGACGTAGCAACCTTCAAGCACGAGTCCAGCTACTTGACTCACCGAAACACTTTTTACGTATGCCTACACGTAAGCATCGCGCACGGTAACCACCTGACGACTTTCGTTTGCGACACCCATTATGCCATAGTTGCCCTCGGCATATATGCTGCAGTTATCTATCGTCACCGGCGCCCCTTGCAAATGTATGCAGTCCTGCATGTTCGACTTGAGATAGAGTTTTCCGCCACCGCTTATAGTTGTAGCCTTTTCCGCCCAGACACAAGCAAGAGCAACGCTTACGCTATTTTCACCAATCACATTAATTTTCAAATCATTGCAATCTGCCAACCACAATCTCACCGTCAATAGCCAACGACATACACCCTTCATCGAACACCGCCCCTTAGGTTGTGCAATAGCACAGTCTTCGAGAACAATTCCTCCGAAATACACAACACAACCATTTTTTGCATTTACATCAATATGGGAATTGCGCACTGTGAGCACAGCTTTTTCGCTAATGTACCCACCCGATATGCCTTTATTTTCCCCATTGATTGTTATCTCGCAATCTTCAATGGTAAGTGGAACATATATAAAAAGATTTCACACAGTACCACAAGGGAGAACACTGTCGAGGCAAAAAAAGCGGTGTCGGATTTCCCCGACGCCGCTTCAAGCATTACGTTTCTATGTTGTTTTTATTTTATTGCCACCTTACGGCTGTCGTCGCCGTTCACCACAATGTAGTAACCGGCAGGCAACGCGATTGTAGTCGAGCCGCTGACTGTTGTGCAGCAAGCCTCGCGCGCATCGACAGTATAGACGTGGATGTCGGCCTCGTTTGCAGTTTCCACCACGAGTTTGCCATCACGGCAATAGGCGTCCCATTCAGCATCCGCACCCACAGCAGCCACCGACGACACAAACGCCGTGATTCCAATGTCGTCGATGTTCAAACGTCCGCCGCTAACTTGGTTCAGGCGTATGCGCACTGGCTGCGAAGCATTGATTGTTGCCGAGCACTCAACAAGCTGGCTTTTGTCATCTACGCTGAACTCCTTCACTTTAATCCAGTTGCTTCCGTGGTCAACAGAGTAGCTTAGCTCCACAACCGGAGCTGCATCCGAGCCATAAGGAGCGGCGAAGAACGACACCTCTCCTGCGCCGTCGACCTTGTCCTCAAGCATCGTCAGCGAGCGCTCCCCTTTCTTTCCAGTGCAAAGAGCCTGCGTACCATGCACTTTATCGCCTTCACGGGCTGCGATGCCGGCATTCACAACGCTCCATTTGCAAGCCGAGCCATTATAGTTAAACGTGTTGTACGGTCCGGCGCCAGGTTTCTCAAAATCCTCAAAGAATGTCACAGGCGCGGTCACCACAGCCTTCACATTCACATCGTCGCCCTCGACGGTTGCCGTGCTGGCAGAGAGCGTGCCATCGTATGTGCCGGCGGCAGAAGCAGGTATGCGCACATAGATTTCGGCGCCTATTGTCTCAGCCGTTTTAGTGTCGACAGCGAGGCTGCTGCGCCAGTCGCTCTTGTCAGCGCTCACTTGGAAGCCCTTTGTCACACTCACATCGATTTCATTCTCCTCAACGTTTGAAGCGTAGACAGTCACCTTCACAGGAGCAGAGTCGACACCCGGAGCCGCCGACAACACGAGTCCGCCCTCCGGCAGGTCGAAACTGATTTCGCGGTCAAGGTCGACAGTGGTCACGCTGACCAAGTTAGACTTCATGCCCTTGACGTTGCTGAGTTGATATTTATATTCTGTCAGATATTCAAGATCAGTCACGGCATATTGCTGAGCCGCAGCCTTCACCGCTTTCGGGAATCCCGGCACGAGTGTAGTGCCGTCGGCAAGATACACATTCAGCGTATAGTCGCCGCCGTTCTTGTCAACGTCGACCCAACGGGCTGTAAAGCCGTCGGCAGTCACGTTTGATGCAGAAAGAGCGGGAATGCCGTCGACAGCCTGAGCCTTCAGCGTCACTACCGACTTAGCCGAGCCGCTTGTCAGCGTAAGCGTTCCGGTGGCAGATGCCTGCACAGCCGAAGAATAGGTCAGATTTATCGATGTGCCCTTGTTGGCATCTGCGGCAGCGATGCTTGCAGCCGAAGCCTTGAATCCAGCTCCAGCCACGCTGACAGCCACATTCTGCGTCAAGCCTTCCGCCTTTACGTTTACAGTATAGGTAAGCGTCGTGTTTACAGCCGTCACACCGAAGTCGACAGTCGAACCGTTGTAAGGCGACGTAATCTTCGGGTCGACCACACCGCCCGGAGTCCATCCGATGTTCTGCTTGTCGCCCCAGATATACTCCGCGAGCTCAGGATGGTCGATAAACGGATTTCGGTTGTTCTGATGCTTGTAGACAGCGTTGTTGCGGTCAATCTCCTTCTGGCTCACAGGGTCCTGCTCGTTCCACTTCAAGAGCAGATTTACAGCCCAGGTTGTGTAGCAAGGATAGCTGTTTCCGGCAAGCATAGGACTGCTCCACGAAGCGATTTTGTCGTTATAGCAAGCCGCCATATAGAAATAAGAGCGGGCAAAGTCGCCCTTATACTCGTCAACCGGCTCGAAAACCGTACCCGAGTAGCCCGGGAATGTCGACTTTCCGAGTTTTCCGAGAGCGTCCACACCATTGCACGACGGCAACGTTGTTCCGTTGGCACACTCGCCATAAGGGAAGTTGCTGCGCTGTCCGTTCACCTTACCGTCGGTAGGATAAATATGGAACGCGTCCGACACCATCGGCTGTCCCTCTTTGAACCAGCTTTTCGGGAACGAGTGCTCGCGGTTTACGCAGTCGCCCACATGGCTGTAGTTGCCACACTTCTGCTGTCCCTCGCGGAATTTTGAAGTGGAATACATGTCCCAATAGTAATTCGTGCCAGGGCGAATGTCCGAATCCTTGTACACGTTCCACAATCCGTTGTAGCCCACGTTTTTGTGCGGTCCGACGATTTCACACAGTTGTTTCAACAATTCCTTCTGGCTTTTGCCTTCCGCCTTCTTGTAGTACCCCGAAGGCTCCTGCGCATACGCCAAGCCCGAGAATAGGCAAATCAGCAGCGCAACCAATGAGAGTTTTGTCAATTGTCTGTTCATATTGAATAGTGATTTATTTGTTGTCTTTCAGTTTGCGTCCGGCAAGCATCCCGCAAGCCGCCATAATATCCTCGCCGCGCGAACGGCGGATTGTGCAAGTCACGCCGAGCGAGTTCAGCCTGTCGCGGAAAGCCGTCATCCGCCGCTCGTCGCTCGTTTTCAGTTCCGAGCCAGGGATAGCGTGGAAACGGATAAGGTTGACACGCACCTTCTGTCCCTCCAGGAGTTTTGCAAGAGCGTCGGCATGCGCCTCGTCGTCGTTAAGCCCAGCCCACATAATGTACTCCACCGACAGACGTCGCTGATGTGCGAAATCGTAGTCGCGCAGCATCGTCATCACTTTCTTTATCGGGAAAGCGTTCTCGACAGGCATCAAGCGTTTGCGCTCCTCATGATACGGCGAATGCACGCTGATTGCGATATGCACGTCGGTCTGCTCCACAAGCCGTTTCAAATCGCCGAGTTTGCCGATTGACGACACCGTGATGCGCTTCGGGCTCCACGCCAGTCCCCAACGTTCAGTCAGCACGGCGATGGCACGTACCACCTCTATGTAGTTGTCCATCGGCTCGCCCATACCCATAAAAACAATGTTGGTAAGCGTCAGCGACTCTGGAATGCTGAAAATCTGGTTGAGAATCTCCGCCGCCGTCAAATCGCCGTGATAGCCCTGCTTTCCCGTCATGCAGAAACTGCAGTTCATCTTGCATCCAATCTGCGACGACACACACAGCGTGGCACGGTCGGCATCAGGGATGTAGACACTCTCTATCATTTTGCCACCGGCAGTGCGAAACAGATATTTCACCGTACCGTCGACACTGCGCATAGCCTCCGCCGGAGCCTCACGCCCCACGCAGTAGCGCGCGCTGAGGCGCGCGCGGTTTGACTTCGACAAGTTGGTCATTTCGTCGACCGTCGTGGCACGCTTCTCATAAAGCCATTGCGCCATCTGCTTCGCCGTGAATCTCGGCATCGCCATCTCTGCCGCCACCGCTTCCAAGTCGGCAAGCGACAATCCTAACAATTTCTTTTTCTCTTCTGCCATATCATCAATAAAGAGGGAACTGCAAAGTTACAAATATCATTTGGAAACGGACTGATTTTTTCAGACATATTAACGAAATGCCTCTGTAATGTCAGGAATCTGCCACGGCGACGACATAAAAACGACAAAGCCCGGCACTAAGCCAAGCTTTGTCGCTTTCACATATTTTTTCTCAATCAGCCGCCAGCTCAGAGCGACGGCTCATCATATGGTATGTAAACGCACAACCGCCTTGCCCGTTGTTCCGTCGGCGCGGCGCACCACATAGATGCCAGGCGCCGGATTTTCCACCTTGCGGCCGTAGAAATCGAAGTAGCCTACCACCTCCGCCTCACCGGCGGCAATGCTGTCGACAGCGCCTTCCGGCTGCAATACGAAATCGGCAAGCGAACGCGGAGCAACCGTCGCAACCGGAGTGATATAGTAGCAGATGCCCGTCACTGTCCACACCTTGTCGAAATATCCATTAGTGGAACTGTTGTAGATGTCCGTGCCACGGAAATACCAAAGCTCGCCCGAGCGAGTCTTGTCGGAAACAAGGTGGAACGGCACATTGAACTTTCCGTAATAGTCAGGGTCTGGGTAGTTGCCATATTTTTCATCAAACTTCACATCTTTCACCGTCACAAGCTGGAATATCACGTCGCAAGCCTCGGCAGCGTGAATCTGTTCGAACGTGAGCACCTTGGGTTCCACAACGTTTCCTTCAGAAACGACGCGCCATGCGTCGGCAGCCACTGGCACGAAATCGATGCCACCGTCGTCGGAGAAAATCACGTTGCCCACAATGTCGGTGATGTTGTCGCCCTGCTTCACCTTCGTCAAGTCGACCTCATCGTATCCGCAGCCCGACGCCGAACGCACCTCGGCAGCCGATTGGGAATCCTGCGCATAGAACGTGAAGAAATTGGTGTCGATTGCCGTAACCGTCGCTTCTCCTTTGTAGATGTAGAGAGTGTTCATCGAAATGTTGTCCTCGTCAAACAGTTCCTTGAACGAATTGACAGCAATCGTCTCAATCGGACGCCATTCAACAATCTGCGTGCGCGACTGCGCGCCGTCGGCAGCATATACAATCTTGTCGGACGTCACTGCCGTATTGTCGACTGTAAGAGTCAACACCACATCGCAACCGTTCTCGCTCTCGGCGTCGGCCTTTGCCACAGTGGTCGCGGAAACAGACACCTCGCCCGACACCGGCGAAGACAACGAGATGTCGCCCTTCAGATTCTTACCCTTCACATTTATCGTTTTCGTATATGTCAAGCCCTTGTACACCTTTCCGAAATCAACCGACATATCGGTGATTGTGATTTCCGGAGTCTCCACAGCGTCAGCCTTGGCGGGAGTGAATATCTCATTCCATGTCGATGCCACACGCACCTCATCGATTACGGCGACCGGAGTTTTTGCCACCGACGACGAGCCTTGTCGCAACTCGATGCCGCGCACGTCGGCAAGCGACTCCGAGCACTCTTCCTCCGCCACAACAGAAGCCGCAGGCTCAGCGTCGCCCTTTGCCGGGTTCACCCATAGCGAGATGCGGTCGTTGTCGGCTCCGTCAATGATTTCGTATTTCACAACGACAAGATATGTCGTGCCGATCGCACACTCCTCGTCGACCCATGCCACAGACGTTTTCGTATTTCCAAGGTTTGCCACATTGCGGCTCACGCCCAACTTAAAGCCCTCGCCGGAAGCCTGCGCAAACAAGCCTGCGCCTTCCGACCCGGCCTCGGTATCGCCAAACTTTGTGGCGTCAAGCGAATTGGCACCTGTAAGCGCCATAAACGCAGCCGTGCGCGAACCTGACGGCAACTCGCTCACGTTGACCAACGCAGAATAATATACCGTGCCTTTTGCCGCATCGGTGCCTTTGTCGCGGAAAAGCATCTGGCAATATTCGCCCGATTCCTTTGTCAGACGCACAGCCTTTCCAGCGGCGTTGTCCTGATATCCGACAAACGTCAGCGGAGATTTTGCCACCTGAATAGGCGCCGTTGTTTTCTTTCCGTATTTAACCCATTTTCCATTGCCATAGAGATTACCTTCAACATAATCAAACGTCTCGGCAAGATAAGTTTCAGCACTTGCCGTCAAAGCCATCGCCATGGTCGCGGCACAAAAAAGTAGAAGTTTCTTCATTTATCCTAATATTGAAATTCTTCGCAAGTTACGAAAAAAAGGCGACATATAAAAGCGCCACGCCATGCGGAGCAAAAAGATGGCGGCTGAAGCCTCAACCGCCTCAACCGCCAAAGTTATGTATTTCTGAATCTTATCTTAATTGCGCTCTTTCACCACTCCGAGTCTGTAAGCTGCAAGAAGTTGCTTCAACTCATCAATCTGCTTGCGCAGCACCTTGCCCTTGTCGGTGTCCTTCACAAGCATCCGCTGCGAATTGAACTCCACAAGGAATGAGTTTGACTTGATGTCGAGTCCCTCCTCGATAGCCTTCTGCCGCGACTCAAACGGTTCGTGCTGCACAAGCTGCAGCGCGCGCGAATGGAACACCAGCGTATACCCGGCGATTCCCGTCTCAGGCTGATATGCACGCGAGAAGCCACCGTCGATCACCAGCATCTTTCCGTTGGCCTTCACCGGCTGCTCTCCCTTTATGGTTTTCACCGGCACATGGCCGTTGATTATGTGCGAATGAGGGTTGTCGATGCCGAACTCCTGAAGGATTTTGTTGCAAATGTCCTCGCGGTCGCGAAGAGTGTAGTATGCACCTTTCTCCTCCTTGTGCAACTCCTTGTCGGCGATGAAATAACGCTCGAACGTAGCCATCTTGTCCTTGTCGAACAGCGGAGAGTCGGGACCGCACCACAAGTACCACAGATAGTCGAGCGCAAAACTCGTCGTGTCGTTGTTATCGTCGAAGAATGCAGCGCGCACCAGTTGGTCAACCCTGTCGAGCAGTCGCTTTCCGGCAAACTTCTCACCGAGGATTGTCACCTCCTTGAACGAGCCGTCGGCATTCAACGGAATCGAGGCATGGAAAAGCAGATTGTTGTTGCACACAAGATACATGCTTCCCTCGGTCATGAAACAGCGGATATGCTTGCGCAGCTTCTCGCTGTGGGTGAACGAATTGTGGAGCTTCTCCACCAAATCGCACTCCTCCGCCGTCAGACGGTAAGGATCGTTGGGGTCGATTGTAGGAAACTCCGAGTCGAGCATCTTATACTCTTTTCCACCATAGCAAAGCATACCGCGCTTAAAGTCAATCTTATCAAGCAACAGACGGCCGTCCATGCCAAATTCCGGATGGCGCTTTATGATGCCCGCCTCCAGTTTGAACTGAATCACGGCTATCGCCTTGTGCATCTGCGCAATGAGGCGCAACGTCTTTTCCGGATAAGTTTTGTCGGCATATTTCTGCTTCAACGCAAACACCGTGCATGGGTCGTTGGCATACGTATCCATTGCGAACGTGGCGAGAGGCAACAGGTTGATGCCATATCCCTCCTCGAGCGTAGTCAGCGTGCCGTAGCGCATCGAGATGCGTATCACGTTGGCTATACAGCTGTCGTTGCCCGCCGCGGCACCCATCCACAGCAAGTCGTGGTTGCCCCATTGGATGTCGACGTTGTGGTAGTTGCACAGCGTGTCCATGATGATATGCGCACCCGGTCCGCGGTCGAAAATGTCGCCCACGATGTGGAGCGAGTCAATCGTGAGCCGCTGAATCAGGTTGCACATCGCGATGATGAAATCGTCGGCACGCTGAGTTGAAATTATCGTATTGATAATCTGGGTGATATATCCCTGTTTATTCTGATCGTCGACCGTTTCGTGCAGCAATTCCTGAATGATGTAGGAAAACTCCTCCGGCAACGACTTGCGCACCTTCGAGCGCGTGTATTTCGACGACACGTTCTGGCAGACGCTCACCAGTTTGTTGAGCGTGGTCAGATACCAGTCGTTCATATCCTTCTCCTGCTCCTTGACAATCTGCAGCTTCTCCTGCGGATAGTAAATCAGCGTGCACAGCGCCTTCTTCTCCGATTCCCGCAGCGTGTTTCCGAAGATGTCGTTCACCTTACGCTTGATTGAGCCGGAGGCGTTTTTCAGCACATGCTGGAACGCCTCGTATTCACCATGTATGTCGGTCAGAAAATGCTCAGTGCCTTTCGGAAGGTTTAGAATTGCCTCCAGATTTATGATTTCTGTGCTTGCCGCCGCCACCGTGGGAAACAGGCGCGAGAGGAGTTTCAGATAATGAATATCGAGTGTAATGGCTTGTTCCTGAGCCTTTTTATTTTCAGACATTGTCAAATATTTAGTCTTTAGTTATTGTTTGTTAGAAACAGCACAAAACCGAATGTGTTTCGTTTTGCAAAGATAGTGTTTACAAATCAAAATTGCAAAAAGCGGATACATTATAATTGCGGGCGCCGCCGCCACTCCGTCCAGCCAAATTTGTTCCCTTTTTTTCCATTAATTCATACAAAAAAGCGTATCTTTGCGAATGAATACAGGCTACTATGTAGAATTTGTCATAAAAACAATAAACTATTTCTGAACAAAAAACTTGAAATTACCGATGAAAAAGACTTTGGCAATAATCCGCCACGACCCGTGGCTTGAACCATATTCCGACGCAATCAACGGTCGGCACGATGAAGCCGTGCGCAAAGAAAAAGAACTCGCCGGCAAAGGAGGCACGCTCGTTGACTTCGCCAACGCGCACAAATATTTCGGACTGCACAAGACGCGCAGCGGATGGGCATTCCGCGAATGGGCGCCCAACGCCACTGCAGTCTACCTTATCGGCTCATTCAACAATTGGACAGAAAAAGCAGAGTTCGCCCTCACCCGCATCGATGGCGGAGTGTGGGAAATCACGCTGCCGAAAGACGTGCTGCGCCACGGCGACCTGTACAAGCTGAAAGTGCATTGGGACGACGGTTGCGGCGAGCGCATCCCAGCCTACTCCACACGCACCGTACAGGACGAGAAGACCCTGATTTTCTCAGCGCAGGTGTGGCAACCGGCGCGCCCGTACAAATTCAAGGTCGCCGACTTCAAGCCCCAGACCAACCCGCTGCTCATCTACGAATGCCACATCGGCATGGGCGAGGACAAGGAAGGCGTAGGCACCTATGAGGAATTCCGCGTCAACGTGTTGCCGCGCATCGAAAAAGACGGCTATAACGCCATCCAGATCATGGCGATTCAGGAACACCCATACTACGGATCGTTCGGCTACCACGTGTCGAGTTTCTACGCCGCTTCGAGCCGCTTCGGCACGCCCGACGAGCTGAAACGTCTCATCGATGACGCCCACAGCCGCGGCATTGCCGTGATTATGGACATCGTGCATTCCCACGCCGTAAAAAACGAGGTGGAAGGACTCGGACGCTTCGACGGCAGCTACGACCAATATTTCTACGGCGACTCGCGCCGCGAACATCCAGCATGGGACTCGCTCTGCTTCGACTACGGCAAGAACCAAGTGCTTCACTTCCTGCTGTCGAACTGCAAGTTCTGGCTTGAAGAGTATCATTTCGACGGATTCCGCTTCGACGGTGTCACGTCGATGCTCTACTACAACCACGGACTCGGTCAGGCATTCTCGTCGTATGACGACTACTACAACGGCGGACAGGACACAAACGCAATCACATATCTGACGCTTGCCAACAAACTTATCCACAAAGTCAACCCCCACGCCATCACCATTGCTGAGGAAATGAGCGGCATGCCCGGACTCGCCAACAAGGTAAGCGACGGAGGCATCGGCTTCGACTACCGCATGGCGATGGGCATCCCCGATTTCTGGATAAAGACCATAAAAGAGAAAAAAGACGAGGACTGGAAGCCTACAGCCATCTTCTGGGAGCTGACCAACCGCCGCGCCGACGAAAAGACAATCAACTATGCCGAAAGCCACGACCAGGCACTTGTGGGCGACAAGACGATAATCTTCCGTCTTATCGACTCCGACATGTATTGGCACATGATGGTTGACGACCACAACATGAACGTGGACCGCGGCATCGCGCTCCACAAAATGATACGCCTCGTCACGCTCGCCACAATCAACGGCGGCTACCTCAACTTTATGGGCAACGAGTTCGGTCATCCGGAATGGATCGACTTCCCGCGCGAAGGCAACGGCTGGTCGTACAAGTACGCACGCCGCCAATGGAGCCTCGTAGACCGCGAAGACCTGAAATACAAATTCCTCGGCAAGTTTGACGAGGACATAATACACCTTGTCCGCTCAAAGCGCAATTTCCAGGCGACCCCTGTTGAGAAGCTTTGGGACAAGGACGATGACCAAGTGCTGGCGTTCAAACGCGGCGACCTCGTGTTTGTGTTCAACTTCAACCCGTCGAAATCGTTCTCCGACTATGGCATACTCGCGCCGGAGGGATGCTACAGCCACGTGCTCAACTCCGACCAGGACATCTACGGCGGCTACAACAACATAGACACCACAGTGAAGCACCTGACCATCAGCGACCCCTTGTATCAGCCCCATGGCATCGGCTGGCTGAAGCTTTATCTGCCGGCACGCTCCGTGCAGGTGTTGCGCTACAAAAAGTGACAATAACAAGACAATTAATAAGCCCTATTAATTCAAACAACCGTGGCGATTCTCTCTCACAATCTACGCCGCGGTTGTTTTTTTTATTATTTTCAAGATTTTGTCAAAAAAATACATCTATCATTCACACTAAAATACGTAACTTTACCCGCAAACCAAACATTTAATAACTTACGGTATGAAAAAACTACTATCGATCATGGCAATAGGGCTTGCGGCATTGACTGCCAACGCCGGTCCTGGAGTGTTCAACCACCTCGGTTTCGGGGCAGGAATCGGCACAAGCGGCATAACCATTGAAGCCGCCACACCGATTACCAACTTTGTCAACCTTCGCGCAGGAGTGTCGTGGATGCCGGCAATCACATTCAATGCCGACGCCGACTTCACATACACCGTGATGTCGGAGACACAAACCGGCACCGTCAACCTTAAAGGCGACTTCGGACGCGTGCAGGGGCAAGTTATTTTCAACGTCTACCCAGTACCCAAAGTCCCTGTATACGTTGCCGCAGGCGCTTATTTCGGAGGCGACAAGCTGCTTAAAATCACTGGACACAGTGCCGACCTTGCCAATCCAGACGCGCAGGCAGTGATTGGCGACTACAAGATTCCTGCCGACAAAGACGGAAACATCTCAGGTGGTTTCAAGGTAAAGAATTTCCGTCCGTATCTCGGCATCGGATGGGGGCGCATGATTCCGGGCAAGATTGTGAATTTCTCAACCGAACTCGGCGTGCAGTTTGAAGGTACTCCGGAGCTGTATACCGACTATGGCGAAATCGATGAGTCAATCACAGAGGACGACAACACATTCAACAAAGTGGCCAACGCGCTGAAGGTGTATCCGACACTCACATTCCGCATCAACTTCAAGGCATTCTAAAAATGCCACCAACCAGTAACGACAAAGCCACTCAAGAGAGTGGCTTTGTCGTTATTGATTGAGTATTTCCTCATATATCGCCCGGCGCTGCGCCATAGAGACAGAGATGTCGAATTTTTCCGCCATCGCCTGACAATCCGGCTTCATCCGCCGGCGCAAGTCGGAATCGGCAAGCTTTTTGATACCATTTTTGAAATCCTCCACACTGAACGGGTTGCAAAGAAATCCCGTCACCCCATCTTTGAGATATTCGCGTATGCCCTGCACGTCGGAGCCAACCAACGGCACTCCTTCGCAAAGCATTTCCAAGCCAGCCATTCCAAGCCCTTCCCTAAGCGACGGCATCACACCGATGTCGGCACAGGCGGCAATAACTTCAGGCATATCACTGTGGAAACCGATAAACACCGTCTGCACGCCGCCCTTCTCCGAGAGGTCGGCAAGTTCTTGCGCCACAGGGTCGGATGTTGTTTCATGTCCGCAAACCACAAAGACAAATTTGTCCTTGTCAGGAAGTTCAGCGAGAGCCTTGACTATAATCGTCTGATTCTTGTAATGCACCAGTCTGCCCACCGCCAGCACCGCTGTCTTGTCGACAGGCACGCCGCATTTACGGCGGAACTCATCCCTATCTGCCACAACGTTTCTGAAGCGTCGGCAATCAAGCCCCACACCACTTATCTGGAACACATTTCTGCAGTGCGTGGCTTTCATATAACCGTAATCCTGACTGTTGACAGTTATTATGGCATCGCAGAATCTCGATGCGAAACGTTCAACAGTGTTGCATGCAAGAAACAGTTTCCAGGAAGAAATTGGAGAATATGGCAATCCGTGGGTCGTATATATCACCTTCGTGCCCTTTCTTCTATATTTCCGCGCCGCCAACCGAGCGAAAAGCCCGACTGCGGTGGTGTGGCAATGCACAAGGTCAAAATGCCTCGACGCAAGCAACTGTTTCAGCTGCTTGTAAAACTTCAGATTGTTTCTCGACAGCATTGAATTGCTGTCCACGCGTGCATCGACAAACGTCACTCCCTTCTCCTGCATTATGCGGAGAGTATGCTCCTCCCGGGCGCTATTGTCGGCCATTGCAAACACACGATAGCCCATCTGATTGAGCATATCAATGTCGCTCCACAGGAAATGGAACATTCCTATGGTATTGGTCACAATCAAAGCGTTTCTCTCAGCCATCGCAGAAGCCTTTACTTTGTGCGTCTAACAGAGCGTACAGCACCGCTGGAGCTGCTCGACGACGGTTTTTTCTTCTTTGTGGTCTTCTTTTTCTCCGGTTTCTTCTCGGTTTTCTTCTTCGTTGTCGTAGACTTTTTCTGACGCACCGAGCGTTTGTTTTTCGGAGTTGTCACAGTTGATGTCTCCTCCTCGACCTCATCGGTGTCGCCACCACGCTCAGACACCACCACGTCGTCCGACAACCCCTCAGCCTTTAGGCGCGCCGCCTCTTCAGCCTCCTGCCGCTCAGCAAGCTCCTCACGCGTCGGCACCCACAGATTGCGGTCAAATGCACGCAGACGGTTCTCGATGCTGTCCTGAGCATGCTTCAAGTCGTCGGGGTCAGGAAACATCTGCATCAGCGACAGATTTCGCAAGTTGCGCGTTTTGTAGATGTCGCCCTTATACATTCCAAGCTGGAAATAATCGTCGTAGTTGTATTTGGCAAGGTTGTTGTCGTCGTCGACAAAGATGCTCTGCTGTGCCAGATATGGGCGCAGTTGGTCAAGTTTCACCCAGAACATAGGATATTTTATAGGCTCGCCGCCATAGTCGTCCACACGGTGGAGCACAGGGCAAAGCGCCTGAATCTGCTTTGTGACACGATTTTCGAGGCTGTTGAACTCATAACGCTCAATTGCATAGAAACTGAGCACCTCGTTTGTAGGCACGTCGCTATCCTCGATGACATATTTCGGATTTTTCTCCGTGCTTCCGCGACCGGTTGTATATATGATATGGAATCTGTCGAGCATCTCACCCACCTTTATTTTATATTGGTCGGTAAACACCTCGCGTCCGTCAAGATACTCGTAGGCCGGCACCTGACCGTTGCACACCACCCTCAGGATGATGCGGAACAGGCTCTCCTGCCCGTCGACCGGCTCGTCGGGATAATAGAGCGCAAGGTTTTGAGGCTGCGTCAAGTCGAGTTGACGGTAGATTATGCGTTCCCACATCTTGCTGGCATCGCTCACCTCAGGCTTCTCATAGAAGTCGCGCATGCGTTGCGTCACGCCAGCCGCTGTTTCGTCTTTCTTGGTTCTGTCGGTTTTGCGCGTCACCTGTGCCCCAGCCTGCAACGACAGGCCGGCGAGCAAAGCCACTGCAAATATGTATCTCAGTTTTTTCATATCTCAACTTGTTTCGTTGTCAATTTTTAGTTTACAATCACCTCCATCGGCGACAGGTCGCGGACAATGCCGTCAGGGCCCTTCGCACGTATACGCGTGATGTAGAATCGCTTGCCGCGCGAGAGTCGGCGGAAACTTGTCTTCTGACGCTCCGAGAAGCGCGACCCTGCCGATTTCTCCGGCATCGCGTTGCCCATCGAGTCAAACACGATAGTCTCGAAATCCACCACAGAATAGTGCACGTTCAGCAAATCGTCGTCGATAGCAGCATCAAGCCCGTTGGCAGCCAACAAAAGCGATTTTGCAAATGGCTTCGAGCCTTTATAGTGGTTTTCGTTTCCTTTCGAGTCCTTATATGCGACATATGCCGTCGGATCGGGCAGCTTGCGCACACGGAATGTAGACGTAGACACCGTCTGCGAACGGCCTTCGAGAGTGGCTGTCACCGTAATTACGCATTCCGCACCCACACGCGTAGGATGTGCGTTCCAATGGTCGCCGCTGCGCGTCAGCGAACCGTTGGTCATCGTGGCAGACACTGCATTTTGCGCCACGCCAGGCACTGATATGCTTATCGGGTTGTTGATTCCGGCATAAAGCACGTTCATCATCGTCGCCGAGACAGTGGCAGTAGGTTCAATTACGGTGTAGTCCGACTGGAACGGATAGCGCGAAGTCGTTCCGTCACCGCGGGTCACGTCAAGGTATCCGCTGTAGGTGAACGTACCCGTCTGTCCAGCCATGAACTCGTAAGTCCGGGTGTTGGCAGGCAGCTGGCGGCCATTGACGAATATTGCCGGACGCTGCGTAGTGTCGACCGCCGCAAGCACAATGTCGGCACTGTATTTTCCGCCCCTCATCACAAGTTTAGAGTTAGGAATCACGAATGCGTCAAGTTTGTTTACGCGCACGTCGCCCGCGTCCACACTCGCCACAAGCGTCTGCAAAGCCTCGCCCTCAGCAAAGAGCAGGTCGTTCTGCAGCTTCGACAGCAGCGTGACAGACGCCACGACAGGCATATTCTCAAACATACCCGACACCCACGGCACTTTTATCATCGAGCCTTTCTGAAGCACCGGCTCCGTTGCCAGCGCCTTCTGAATGGCAGCCTGCTTCTTGGGGTCGGCAATGTAGGCGGCGATATACTTGCGGTATGCCGCCAGCCTACGCTCCAGCTTTGCGCCGTTTCCGTAGGTCACCATCACCTTCGACGAAGCCTCGAGGTTGTCCTGGTTCAGGATGTTGTCCACCTTACCATCCACGCCGTCGGCATCGCGCACGATGGCAAGTTTCAGAGAATCGATGTATTTGTAGAGCGACAGCGTCTGCCGGCGCACGTCGGCAGCCTTGTCAAGCCACGGCTTGCCCTTCTGCGGATTCTGCCGTGTGAATTCCTCCAATTGCATATAGAGGGCGGCATTACGGTCGCTGACGTTGCTGTTTGTGCGTTTCAGACCGTCTTCGACAAGCGTGAACCCGTTGAGCACGTCGCTCGACACGTTGAGCGCGAGCATCGCCGTCAGAACGATGTACATCAAGTTGATCATCTTCTGACGCGGGGACATTCTTGCCACATTTCCGTTTGCTCCCATATTGCTTTAAATCCTTTCGCTTTAGTTCTGTTGTTCAGTTTCTTCGCCGCCGGCTTTCTGTTCCGGAGCCTCCGCCGGTTTTTCAGGCTCGGCAGGCATCGCAGAGCCCATCGGGCGGTACATGTTGATGGTCATCGCCGTGATCATCTTCTCGTAGACAGAGTTGAGCTGCTGCATGTAGCGCGCCATCTTCTGCGTTTCCTCGCAATAATGGTCGCTCTCAGCCGCAGCCTTGTCATACATGTTGCTTATGTCCTTCAATCCGCGGTTCACACGGTCGATATTGTCAAGCTGCGAAGAAATGCTCTTCAACTGGATTTCATAGATGGTGTTGAGTCCGGCAATGTTGCGGTTGAGGCTTGTCATCTGCTCAACGTAGCCAGTCGAGCTTTCCGAGATGTTTTCCGAGTTGTCGGTAATCGCCTTGTAACTGTCGAGCAGCACAGTTGAAACACGGTTGAGCGCCTCCGTTGTCTGACGCAGCTGCTCCATCTGCTCAGAGATGGCGGCAAGCTGGTCGGTATATTGCTGAGTGACGCTCGTCATGCCCTGCAAGTCGGGAGCGTCGCCGCCAACAACGACAGTTCCAGCCACGCCCGTTGCATTTGCAGTCTCGCCGCCAGCCACCGCACCTCCGCCGATAACGACAGAGCCGTTGACACCGTTTCCGCCCTTGAAATCAGGACGGTCCTCAGGATTCTTGGTGTTGAACACCTCAAACACCTCTTCCCAATGGTATTCGCGTGGCGGACGGTCGAACGCCGTAAGCACGAACATAAGCACCTCCGTACCCATACCGATTGACAACAGCGCGTTTCCACCCGGCAGGTGAAGGATTTTGAAAAGGGCACCCCAAATTACGACAGCGGCACCTATACTGTATGCGAAATTGAAAAAGCGCTGACCTTTTTCTCCAGAAAGAAAGGCCTCGACACCGTTTTTATATCTTTTAATCTTGCCCATGATGCAGCAATATTGTTTTGATTCTTACTTTATTTCTTAACTTTCACTTTTCCCTTTGTGAAGCCAATCTGAGTGCGCACACAACGGAAGCCTATGAATGAATGCTGCTCGTTCTGGTACTCCCAAGCACGCAAGTCAGCACGCACATTGTGGGCAATGTCCTTCCACGATCCGCCACGTATCACCTTGCGTTTCATCCGGTAAGGATCCTCGCCCGCGGCATTGTAGCGGTATTCAGGGTTGATGTCGCTTGTCAGTTTGTCAAGACTTTCGGTAAACGCCGTCGAAGTCCATTCGCTCACGTTGCCCGCCATGTCGTAGAGACCGTTGTCGTTAGGCTCATACGTGCCGCACTTCGATGTTATCAGGTTTCCGTCGCGCACGTAGTTGCCCTCTCCCGGCTTCAGGTTGGCATAAAAGCAGCCATCGTCGGTCATAGGCATCTCGCCTGCCCACGGATACTTGTTCTCGTTGATACCGGCACGCGCGGCGATTTCCCATTCAGCCTCCGTCGGCAGACGGAAAGGCTCGATGTAGACGCCCTGCTTGCCCAGCGAGCGTCGCAGATAGTCGGTGCGCCAGTTTGCAAACGCGTTGGCCTGCTCCCACGACACGCCCACTACAGGATAGTCGCTGTAGCCCGGATGCGAGAAATACAGCCGCGTGTACGGCTCGTTGTATGCGTTCTCGAAGTCGTTTATCCACACCGTCGTGTCGGGATAAACGTTGACAATATACGTGTTCAGGAAGTCGTAGTCGCTCGACAGGCGGCGCGTGATTGTCTCGCGCACGATGTCGCCATTGTCGTTGACATACGCCGTATCCTTGGATATGAACGGATTTTCTGTCGGCACAGGCACGTCGGTGTTGTAGTTGCGGCGTGTCGGGTCGATGCGGTTCTTGCGCTTCGCCGCCTCGGTGAGATTGTAGGTCTCGTAGCGGTAGTTCATCTGCGAAGCATCGAGTTCGGTCACACCCGTTATAGGATTCAACTTATAGACGCTCTGAATGGCGCGTTGCTCGTCTTCCGTAGGGTTTCTCCACGGAATAGGCTTTTTCCAGTTAAGATAAGGCTTGACAGGGTTTCCTTCCTTGTCTTCCTCGATTTTAAACTCCTCGTCGCCACCGTATGCAGGGTCGGCAAGACGCTCGCGGATAATTGAGTCGCGCACCCAGTAGACAAACTGCCGGTATTTGGCATTTGACACCTCCGTCTCGTCCATCCAGAAGGACTCCACCGAAGCGCCGTTAGCCTGCGCCTTGATGTTCCACGTGCTGTCGTCGGCATTCGGGCCGAGCTGCATCGACCCGCGTTCGATAAGCACCATGCCGTAAGGCGTCGGTTCGCCCAGAGCCGAACCTCTGACTCCCGTCACCTCGCCTCCGTCGCCGCCCATCGACGCTTTCGGAGAGAATGCGCAAGAAGTTGCCAACGCCGCCAATGCGATATAAGTTGCTGTTTTCTTCATATTCTTACATTATGCGAATGCTCTTATGCTTGTTTTTATTTTTCCCCGCAAGATTCAGCTTCATGTTGTATCCCACAAGGATTTCATGGCTTCCGCTGCTTGCCTTCGAGATTGCCGAAAGCGGATAGTCGTAGCTGTAGCCAACGAAAAAGTTCTTATACTCTGCGCCCAGTTGCAGCGAGACGGCGTCGTTGTAGCGATAAGCCACGCCTCCCGAAAGGAACCTGTTGTAGCGCACGCGCGCCGTCACTTCCGCCTGCACCATACTCTTGATGTCGGAACGGAGCAACAAGGACGGTTGTATTTCAAATAACGTATTTTTTATCGGAATATTGCTGCCAGCCATGAAATAAAGCATTCTTCCCGCCTGCGACTCATAGCCGGAATCGTCGCTGCCCTCCTGGGTGTTGAGTTTCACGGTCGGTTGTGTGATGTGGGTCATCGACAGTCCAGCCCACAGGATTTTATGGGTGTACCAAACTCCGAAATTCAAGTCGAATGCCGTGCCGTGAAGGTCGTTGGTGGGGATTGCGTTGTCGTTTTTCTCGTGGTAGTCGTCACCGTCGGGGATATACACCTCAGAGCCTTTGAATCCCTGGTCGAAAAGGCCGAGCTGCACACCGATGCTCAGCGTGCCTTTGAAAAGTTTCATCTTGTAGCTTGCCTGCGCGCCGGCGTTCAGGTTGCTGAATAAGCCGAGACTTTCCTGCTGCACCATCACGCCCACGCCGATGCGCTTGCCGAAAAGCTTCACGGGCATATCGGCGCCTGCAAGAAATGCCTTTGGAGCTTTGGGAATGCCTATCCATTGCAGACGCGTTCCGCCGCCGATGTGCAGATAGTCGGTCGTGCCTGTGGCGGCAGGGTTGTAGTATGCCGGCATTGCCCAATACTGCGACAGCTGCGTGTCGAACTGCGCCGACACCGACAAGACGGTCAGCAGCGCGGCGAGCGTTGCCAACAGTCGGCGATATGTATTGTCAAGTTTCTTCAATTTTCTGTCATTCAAAATAGAACGTAAACACCACCATATTTGATGTCACTTTGTCGAGCGACTTGGTGAATTTCTGCTTGTCGATGTCGTCGACAAGGTCGGGGCGGTCTTTTTTCAGTATATTTTTAAGCCCGAAACAGAACTTAACCTCCGGCACGAACTTGAAAAACGGCACATACACGTCGAGTCCGAAACCGAGGGTAAGATAAATGTCGGTGTTGCTCAGCTGCAGCAGCTCGCCGTCCTTGCGCTTCGACACGTCGAAAGCCGCCATTGCGCCAGCCGTGACGTAAGGGCGCAGATTGTGATAGCGTTTGGCCGACATTTTCACATCGACCGGCACCACGACGCTGCTGTTTTTCAGATTCTGCTTCTCAAGCTCGCCGGTGCTTGACTCGCGGAATGTCACGGTCTTGCTTCCGAAATACATTCCCGGCGACAGTCTGAGATTGAAATGCTCGGCAAGCCGCAAGTCGCCCATGATGTTGACGCAAAAGCCCGGAGCAAGCTCAGCCACTTCCGGATACCACGTCTCTCCGCTCTCGGTGACAAAACCGTTGCGCGTCATGCCAAGACTTTGATTGTGGAAACCCACAGAGAATCCGTAATGCAGACGTTTCATATCGGCATACGGACGGTTGAGTATCTTGTCGTTGTCCTGCGCCCGCAGAACAGGCACGGAGACAAGCAAGACAGCAGTCATTATTAACAATCTCAGCATTTTCATATACCGAATAAACGCAAAATAGACGCCGTTATTGCAAACGCCGCGAAAAATCGCTAATTTTGAAGCCTATCTATTGACTAAGGCTACGATTATGAAAGATAACGACTGGAAACAACGTCTGAACATTGTCTATTCGACAAATCCCGATATGCAGTACGAAACCGACGACGTGGAGGAAGAAGAAACCCTGCCGCCTTCGAAACAGAAGTTGCGCATAATGCTCGACAAGCGCAACCGCAAAGGCAAGGAGGTGACGCTGGTCACCGGCTTTGTGGGGTCGGACGACGACCTCAAGGATTTGGCGCGCTCACTAAAGACAAAATGCGGCGTGGGAGGCTCTGCCCGCGGGGGCGAGATCCTGATACAGGGCGACTTCAGGCAGCGTGTCAAAGACCTGCTCTCTGCCGAAGGCTACAACGCCAAAATCATCTAACCGCAAGCTTCTGAATTATGATTATAATCAACAAAGCATCGGCTGGCTCCGGCAAGACATACACTCTCGTAAAGGAGTATCTGATAATGCTGCTCGGCAAGAAGACCGAGGGCGGAAACTACATCCTCGACAAGCATCCCAACGACAACCACCGCTACATCCTCGCCATCACGTTTACAAACAAAGCGACGGAGGAGATGAAGAGCCGCATTGTCGAAACGCTCGATGTGCTTGCGTCAAATCCCGACGAAAGCCCTTACATCACCGATTTGACCACGATGTTAGGAGCATCGAAGGATGACATCAGCAAGAGTGCGGGAATTGCCGAACGCCAGATGCTTGAAGATTACACCAATTTCAATGTGTGCACAATCGACACTTTTTTCCAGAAGATTCTGCGCACGTTTGCCTACGAGGTCAATCTGTCGAGCAACTACGGAGTGGAACTCAACGACGAATATGTTGTGGAGCTTGGCGTGAACAACCTGAAAACGAGATTGCACGACGAATCAGGCAAAAAAAACAAGAGCCTCAGCCATTGGCTGTGGATGTTTGTGCAGGATTCCATAAAGAACGGCAGTTCATGGGACGTGTTCTATAAACCCAAAAGCAAGAAAACGGTCGACAATTCGCTGTATAATTTTGCAAAGGTGCTGACAAATGAGGTGGTGAAAAAAAACAGCAAGCAGCTGTTTGACTTTCTCGCCGACCCGAAAAACATCCAGGCGTTCAACGTGGCGCTGAACAGCGGCATCACCAATCTGATTCCAAAAGTAAAGGAATGCGTGTCTAACATTTACGAATTGCTGAAGGGTCCAGACATAAAAGCCAACAACTACTTCACCAAATTCCTTGATGCCCTGAACAACTCCGCCAATCCGTTCCTGATAAAAGATTTAGACAAAAAAGTCGAAAAAAAAATCGCCGATCAATCTTTCGTCAACAAAAATAGCGCGAAAGTAAACGAATCCGCCATTTGCCTCTATCTGGAACAAATTAAAGATTACGGCACGGTGTATGCCTCGTACAAAAAGATTCTTGACCTCACCTACCAGCTCGGTCTGCTGGGCGACATCAACGCCAGCATGCAGGATTTCGCCAACGAGAACAACACAATATTGCTCTCCGGCACAAACGACATCGTGAAGCGCATCATTGATGGGTGTGAAACGCCTTTCATCTATGAGCGCATCGGCATGTATCTGCACAATTTCCTGCTCGACGAGTTTCAAGACACGTCGAGGATGCAGTGGGAAAATTTGCTGCCGCTTGTCAGAAACGGTCTGGCAAACGGCCACGACAGTCTGATTATCGGAGATGTGAAGCAAAGCATATACCGCTTCCGCAACTCCGACCCGCAACTGCTCCACTCGCAGCTGAAGGTCGACTTCAGCAACGACAGCATTAAATACAACGAGGGACGCAGCATCAATTGGCGCAGCGCGCGCAACATAGTCCATTGGAACAACGCGTTTTTCCGATTCCTGTCGATGGCTCTCAACATGGATGAGTTCTACGCCGACGTGGAGCAGGAAGTGTCGCCTAAAAACGAGAAGCTGCCCGGACATGTCGTTGTGGCAAGGAGGGAGATTCCCGACAAGAAAAAGGACACCGACGGCAGCAATGACTGTGAAATTAAAAACGACGATAACAGCAACGACAATGATTCGAATTTCAAAGAGTGGGCTATAGAAAAGATGATTGTCGACCTGCAATCGCTGCTCGCCCGCGGCTTCAAGCAGAAAGACATCGCCGTGCTGTCAAACACCAACCGTGAGGGTCAGCTTGCCATCAGCCGCATCATGAAATGGAACATCGAGAATCCCGACAAACAGATGAAAGTGGTGTCGGAAGAGTCGCTGCTTGTCATCTCGTCGCCGGCGGTGAGAATTGTGGTCAACATCCTGAAGATGCTCGACCGGTGCGAGGCGCACAACGAGGACGGACGCGAGATGCCTATGGTGTTGAGACGATTCGAGGCAAACCGCAGCGAGGGTATGGACACTTCGGAGGCTTTTGAAGACGCTATCGTCAGCAAAGACGAGGATATAGCCGACTATATCGACCGCTTATACGAAACGTCGAAATCGGCGTGTCTCGACAGTGTGGTCGAACAAATCATCAAAAGCCAGCTGTCGAAACAGATGACTGAGGAAAACACTCCGTATCTGCTTGCCTTCCTCGACAGCGTGGTCGACTTCATGAGCCGCTACGGGTCAAACATCCATCATTTTCTGAAATGGTGGGACAAGGTTGGTCCGGGCTTGTCGATTTCCTCGCCCGACAACATCGATGCCATCCGCGTAATCACAATCCACAAATCAAAAGGTCTGCAATTCCCTTGTGTGCTGATTCCAATGTTCGACTGGAATTTCGACCAATCGTCAATTGAATGGATTGAGACCGCCGGATTCAAGGACAAACTGCCGAAAGGCGTGGCGATTCCGCCTATCGTGCCCGTGAAACGCGACAATAAAAGGACCTTATTCGACAAAGAATTCAAAAAAATTGCGCGCAGCAACATAATGGACTCCCTCAACAAAACGTATGTGGTTTGCACGCGCGCGCAATACGAACTTATTATATATACCGAAAACAATAAAGAATTGGGCTTGCAGCTGTCGCAATTTCTGGAAACGTGCCGCAACAACAACGGCATTGCGCCGACGCCGACCGAGAATTGCGACCCTGATGTGGTTTACGAGCTCGGCAAACCAATGCTGCGCAGCGACATCCCTGCCCTCAACAGCGACGACAACGCGCTTCCCGACAATGTGGAGAGCCGGACAATGCCTCCCTACTCTGTGGTTTCCGACGTGGACAGGTGGAAACTGACATCGCCCGACATCATCATCGACGTGCGCGGCACGACACGATGGGTTGGCGAGATGCTCCACAAAGTGATGGAGAGGGTGCGCACACCAAAAAATCTCAGAAAGGCATTCGGCCGCGCATTGCACCGCGGCATGATAACTGAAGAGGAGCACGATGAGTATCTGGCTCTGCTCAGCAAGCGGCTCGCCGACCCGCGGGTGGCTGACTGGTTTGCCAACGACAACCGCCTGATGCTCGAACGGTCGGTAACCATTGGCGGAAATGGGCAGAAACGCCCCGACCGAGTAGTGATGAAACCGAACGGCGAAATCATTATTGTCGATTACAAGTTTGGCGACCGTAGTGATGACAACGATACCAAATACAAGCGCCAGGTGGCTGGCTACAAAAGGGCGGTCTGCGACGCGCTGGGATGCCGACCCGACTGTGTGTCAGGCTATGTATGGTATATCCACTCGGGCGACATCTTAGCCATATAACTTACCAAAAGCTTACATTTTAGAGCCATTGCAATCGTAAAAAACGATTGCAATGGCTCTCGCTCTATAAGAATTTGCGATAACCATTATCGTTAGAATCCTCGACCAACGCTTTACAAAGGATTGCACAGGCAGTAATTTTGCAATCGAAAAAAAATGATACAGCAACTATAAGAACAACGACTATGCAAGTAACAACAACATTTCTTTGGATTGCCATCGTGGGCGCAATCATTCTGGCTTTCGCCTTCCACGCCATCTACAAATTCAACCGCGCCACGGGCAACAACCATGTGTTTGGCATGGACCATGATGAAATTTACTACCATGACAACGACATTGAAGATGACGAAGACTGATTCAGACGCATTGCACGAACATCTGAAAAGCGTATGTCTTTTCTTTGCCGACTATGCGGCAAACCTGCTGGCCTGCGGCGCCACAAGTATGCGCACACAGCGCAACGTGGCGCGAATGGCGGCGAAATGGAATGTGTCGGCGCAGATGATAATCCTGCCAAACACGGTCGACATGTGCGTCTGGGACGCCGATGGAGAGCATTCCTACAAGCAGACGGTAAGCGTGCCACACAAGCCCATAAGCTTTGCCATCAACACCAAACTGAGCAACTTGAGCTGGCTTGTGGTGGAAAACTCTCTGCCATCTTTCGACGACGCCCGCAAGGCATACCAAAAGATTCTCGACACAACACGCCCCGTCAACAAATGGCTGGTGATGATTCTGGTGATGTTTGCCAACGCTTCATTCTGCCGACTTTTCGGTGGCGACTTCCAGTCAATGGGCATAGTGGCTCTCGCAACGCTGGTGGGATATTATCTGAAAATCATTATGCTTGACGCGCATGCCGACATGAGAATCGTGTTTATCTGCTGCTCGTTTGTGTCTGCCGTGATAGGCACGGCTGGCTACGTGTTCGGCATAGGCTCAACGCCCGAGCTGGCTCTCGGAGCAAGCGTGCTCTACCTGATTCCGGGAATCCCCTACATCAACTCGGTGAGCGACATGATCGACAACCACCATCTTTGCGCGTTTGCGCGATTTGTGAACGCCGTAATCCTGACCGTGTGTATCGCAATCGGCCTGACTGGCGGATTCTTAATAATGAATATTAGATTGTTTTAGACTACTTTTGTTTCCAATGGAGATTTTTTTAGCAATTCTTCAAGACGCTTTTTTTGCAGCGGTGGCGGCGATTGGCTTCGCAAGCATCAGCAATCCACCACGGTCGGCTTTTAAATATTGTGCGCTGATAGCCGCCGTGGGCCACGCCACGCGCTTTTGTCTCATGAATCTTGCCGGATGGCAGATTATTCCGGCAAGCATCATTGCGGCTCTGCTTATCGGCGCTCTTGCCGTCTATCTGTCGCACTACGCCAAGTGTCCGCCCGAGACGTTTTCGTTTCCGTCGCTGCTGCCGATGATTCCGGGTATGTATGCCTACCGCACGTTTCAGGCTATGTTTCTGTGTATGACAAACACGCTCGACGAGCAGGCGTTCAACCATTATGCATATCTGCTTGAGTTCAACGGTCTGGTGACGGTGTGTGTGGTCGGAGGAATGGTGATCGGGCAGATTCTGCCGATGCTGGCGATGAAGAGATTTTCATTCAGCGCGACAAAATAATTTCGATTCAATCAATCTCGTTTATATAATATCGGCTGCATCTCGGCATAACATTTTCAAACAAGTTTGAATGTTCTGCACTCGATTTGCACTATCTTTAAATAATATCGGCTTCGCCTCGCAATAGCAAAATTCAAACAAGTTTGTTTTGCTCTTGTCTCGGCTTGCACTATCTTTGCCCTATGGAATTACGACAACTGAAATATTTCGTCAAAACTGCCGAACTGCTCAACTTTTCTGAGGCAGCGCGCAACCTTTACATCACGCAAAGTACGCTTTCTCAACAGATAAAGCAACTTGAGGCGGAACTCGGAACGCAACTGTTCGAGCGAAACACCCACGGGGTAGTGCTGACCGAAAGCGGAGAGGAACTGCTGCCGTATGCGCGAAAGACGCTACACACCGCCGACAGCTGCGTGGAGCATATCCGCGACATAAAGAATGTGGTCACCGGTTCGCTAAACATCGGCGTGACATACACGTTCTCGCCTATCCTCACCGAAACGCTGCTGTCGTTTATGAAGCTGTACCCGAACGTGAAACTCAACATCTTCTACAAGACGATGGAGGAACTGATGGCGATGCTCGACAAGCGCGACCTCGACTTTGTGCTGGCTTTCAAGCCTACGGGGACGGCGCAATATGCGCGCATATCGTCACACATCCTTTTCGACAACCATTTGGTGGCAATCGTGTCGGAGAGCCATCCGCTGGCAAAGAGGCAGAAGGTGACGCTCGAGGAACTGCAGGGCTACGATTTCGCTCTGCCGAGCAAGGGCTTGCAGGCGCGAAATGCCTTCGACTCAATGGTGGAAGGCAAGGCATACCGCATCAACACTCGCATTGAGCTGAACGAGGTCAACATCCTGCTGAAGCTGGTGAGGGAGAGCAATTTGGTGACAATCGTGTCGGAAGCCACAATCTACGGCGTGGAGGGAATCCATGCGGTGAGACTCGACGTGCCGGGCAACACCTACGAGATGGAGGGTTGCATACACGTGCTGAAGGATTCATACCAGAAAAGCAGTGCCAAGAAGTTTGTGCAACTGCTCAGCGAGTCTGATTCCATCAAGGAACGCGCGTTCAACTGGCTGTCGTCGGGATTTATGGAATAGACAATTATTCATCCATCTATTTTTAAGAATCAGCCCCCGGAGCATCCGTGCTTCGGGGGCTGAATATTATCGTATATGTGTCTATGCTACTTCTTCACCACGCGGCTCACCGTTGTGCCTGCCGCTGTAGCCACTTTGAGCATATAGATGCCCGATGCGCATTGGCTCAGGTCGATTCCCGACTTGCCTTCCGAACGAGCGGCAAGGCGTCCGTCGGCGGCATACGCCTCTACCGAGATTACTTCGTCGGCTGCGTTTACGTTGACAAATCCCTCGGTCGGGTTCGGATAGACGCTTACGGCTGCCGATGTCTCGACATTGTCGACGCCTGCCTCGCCTGCCACAAACTCAAACGGCTGTGCGTCGGCTATCGCGAAGTCGGTGGAGCCGTTGTTGAAGCTCACCACGTTGAACGAGTATTTACGTCCCTGCTTAACCGAGGCTTTCATCATTGTCATTGTCACGATAAGGTCGACTTTGTCTTTGTCGCCAAGCGACACCGCCGGTTTTGTTGTCGTAAGCACTGTGCCGGCCTCCACGTCGCGCAACTCGCAAAGAAGATTGCCTTTCACGTTCACTTTGGTCTTGTTGCTGATGGAAACCGAGAACTTCACTTTGTCACCCGGGTTGATAGGATTTTTGTCGGCTGTTATAGGTGCGGCGAGCGCAAGATCGACCGACTCGCCGAAGGTGATGTCGTTGCCTTTCACGTTCATTATCGTTGCATCGTCGTAGTACATGCGAATCCAATCGTTTAATCTGTCCGCCTCGCGCGACACTGCCCATATCGTGTATTTGCCGTCAGGAAGGTTGAGCAGCTGTTCGTCAAACGAATACATCAGGTTGGAGCTAATCATGTTGCCTGCCGGAATCTCGGCATTCTTTATCGTCGAGAATGCCACGCAATTGAAGTCCTCGTCGTAGATGGCCACCGAAATGCCGCCATTAAAGTCGTGGACTGTAGACATATTTGCTATACACTTGACATTGACGTCAAGCTGCTCGCCTTTCTTCAACGAGCTTTGCACTGGCTTTACTTGTCCGTCATAGCCAAACATGTTGTAGATCATCAGCGGCATGTGTCCGCTGTCGCCTGTCATTGTCTCGTCTTTGACCACTGAGACGACGCTCTGCATTGTGTTGAAGCCGCCCGAACCGCCGCCGGTGCCGAGTGCTGATGGATTCATGGCGTCTACATCGAAATATCCGTCAGAAACGCCGCCCCATCCCCAGTTGATGTGGAAAAAGTTGTTTGTGTCATATCCGTCGGCTACGAAGCAGTGGCCGCCGGCCGATCCCTGACCGGAGAAAAGCAACGGATGCGAGGCGTCGAGTTCTTTTTTGACTACTTCCACAAATGCCGCCTTGTCGTACTGCGCACGATAGTGAATCTGACAGTTGTAGCCGAAGCGGCTGAGGGCATACGGGATGTCGGCATCCTGCGCGCCGCTGGCACTGGAAGCGTAGTCCATATTCACCGCCGCACCCAGGTCGAAACACAGTTTTGCCACTGCGTTGGCCTGTTCGTCGGTGTAGGCGAGTGTCGACACATAGGAGTCGAGCATCTTGTCCCAATCATATTCCGACTTTGAGAAGTCAACCTGCACGCGTGTGCCGTTGGTGCAACGGTAGGATGTGCTGAATGCCTGTGGCTTCAACGGCCATTTCCAGTAGTCGCACACCTGTGCCATCGCTGTTGCCACGCATCCCACAACCGAACGTTTCTTGGTGGTGATGTCGACAGGACAAAGATTGTTGTAAGGCCCAGACTGGTCCCAATGCGCCTTGACCAATGGCTCTACCACGGGCGCTGCGCCGTCGGTCAATGTCTGATGGTTGGCTGCCGCTTCGCCGCTCTGCACCCGTGCCACATAGTCGGCATAACCGTCGAGAAACGCCTGCAGCTGCACCGGCATGTTGGATATGTCGATGCTGCCGGTTTTTGAGTAGCCCACAAGTTCGGTCAACTGGTCGTCGCCGGCTACAATTACAAAACCTTTGCCGTCGGCTGAATTGAAAATGTAGTACGGAGCGTCGCTGCCGCCGTATGATTTGTCAACTGCGCGGACAAGCTTCTGCGGACCGCTGACAGCCACATATTTCGAAGCCACTCCAAGGGCTTGCGACTGACTGATTTGCGCCGCCTGGATGCTGCCAAAAGCGAGACCGAGCAGCATCAAAGTCGAGATTTTCTTCATTATGTTGCGATTATTTATATTTTAGGCTACAAAAGTAGTGTTTTTTTCTTACTTCCGCCACGTTTCTTCCTGTCTTTAAGTTTTCTTCAACAATCGCAACACGTTCCATAAACGACGACAGGCGTCTCCCTTAATGGGAAACGCCTGTTGTCGTTTTGCTTTTCCTGTGAGGATTAAGCCTCGTGGATAGCGTCGCTTGGGCAGTTTTCTGCGCAAGTACCGCAGCTGATGCAAGTGTCTGGATCGATTCTATAGATATCGCCCTCTGAGATTGCCTCTACTGGGCATGCTGCTGCACATGTACCGCAAGCTACACAGTTGTCATTGATTACGTAAGCCATTTTTGTAAGTTTTATTTATTTGTTTATAATTGCTGAGTGCAAAGATAATGCAATTCGTGTGGATTTGTTGCGATGTTTCTTCCTTTTCTTCTTTTTAATATTATATCATACTATATTTCAGCAACTTATATTTCGTTATTTGGACTAATTGCAATTTACCGCACCATGACCCGTTGCCTTAGCGATGCGCCGCCACTGGTTTCCGCCTCAATGACGTAGACGCCTTTTCCGAGGTCTTCGGTCGGGATGACAACAGTGTTGACGCATTGGTGGCTGGAGCTCCACGCCACATTGCCATCAAGGTCAAGAAGCCTGGCACACCGCACCTCGTCTCGGGGCGTGGCGACAGTCAGCGTGCCGTCACTGGCTCCGAATTCAAGCTCCGTGCAATTCCAAATGTCATTGATATTGTCGAAATCGAAATCATCGTGGCTATACCCCCATTCCGTATCCGAACCTACTTGATGTACATATGCCAGACAACTGGTATATGTCGGGAAACATGCACTAGCCGTCAAATACGGCGAAATCAAATCGCCGTCAACCTGTCTTTTAGTGGCATAGCCTATTCCCTCTATCGCCCACAATGTATGTCCGACACTGCCGCTATAAGCATAGTAAGCCTTTCGCAACTTGCCTCCAATCCTGACATAGTCTATCCTGTCAATAGGATACTCCTGTTCATTTGGCAGCCGCACATACCCATTAAGATCCACATTGAAGTCGTAAGCCAAGAATTCCTCCTTATGTCTATCATCGTAAGCAGTATAGGAATTGTCTGTTCCGCCGTCAGGCACACGCCTGCCTATGACGTATACGCGTTTGTCTTCCTCCCGTGCAAACCCTTCGATGAAGGCGTCTTCCTTATTCAGTTCGGGGGTGTGGTAGCGGTAACACACTTTATATGTCTTTCCATTGATAATACTGTCGCCCGAAAATTGCAAGAAAAAGCGGCCTCCTATTGTCTGATTGTAATACGTCCAATCGTAAACCCACTCAACGCCCTCGCACACAAGCGGCACGTATTCATAGTCAGCCGGTGCTTCCGCTCCAAGTCTAAGACCGAGCGTCAGAATCATAACCATCGTCACTGCAAAAATATTTCGTTTCATATCGCTCTTTATCTAAATATTACTCGTTGTGAAATCATCTGTCCATCGCTCGTATACGCCACTACCACATATATCCCTTTCTCGAAATCATTGGTAGGAATAGCAACCTCCCTGAGGCCTTTGTGGCAGGAATCCCTTACGACCCTGCCATTGACAGCAACTATCTGTGTGCGGACCACCTCGCAGTCGGGAGCCGTAATCGTCAACCTGCCATTACCGATAATAAATTCAAGCGCGACACGGCCTATGACACTTTGCACTCCGTCGAAGTCAAAATTGTCATGGCTGAATTCATAGTCGTAACCGACTATATTCATATTCTTAACCACATATGCAAGCCGGCATCGGAAGGCGTCTTCGCTCTCTGAAGTTTTCATATACGGCGACAGCAAATCGCCGTTATAATAATCGTTGGCTACAAAGCCTATGCCCTCAACCGACCAAAGCACCGACTCGCCGCCAAGTTTAGTGAAATACGCTTTTCTGAGTTTGTTGTTGATCCTCACATAACCAATATGCTCTATCTGAATATCGCCTTCCAGCAGATGGATGCATCCACCAAGCTCCACATTGAAATCATATGCAAGTACCTCCTCCGCATTGACATTTCCAGTGGCATTTCCATCAGGCTGCCGACGGCTTATGACGTAGACGCGCTTGTCCTCCTCCCGTGCGAACCCCTCGATGAAGGCTTCTTCCTTATAAAGTTTGGGAGTTTGGTAACGGTAGCACACCTTGTAGGTCTTTCCATTGATTACACTGTCGCCCGAAAACGTCAAGAAATATTTGCCCATCTTCATCGGCGGCTTGGTCTGCCAGTCATATATCCAACCCACCGTTTCACGCACTACCGGGACATATTCATAGTCCTCTGGATCATTGGCTCCATTGGCAAAGCCAAAAAACAATGCCAACACAGCTGTCATCATCATTATTCTCGTCTTCATAACCGGTATTATTGTTTTGTTAGGATATTAAGTACGCCACCTTTCTCTATATCAAAATTTTTTATAACCTTGACACTCGGAGCAACAACAGTAACCGTTGCCCCTCTTTTTATTTTGCCTCCCATAATTATCACTTCCTTGGCTTTAAAAGTTACATCCGACTCATTGTCAAAAGTTGTGCCTTCACAAATTTTCACATCATGCTCAGTATCGAATACTGCAACTCCTTTTTGAAATAGGAAGTCACCATAAGACCGTGTGGAATTGACTTTCCCGCCAATAGACATTGACTCCGAAAAAATATACTTTGGACCATTAAACACACCATTCTGTAACTCCATTGAAGGAAAATATGGAATATAGTTATGTTTATAAACGACCAATGAACTGTTAGGATCTGCATTATCAATAACACAAACTGTTGAATCCGCAACCATTATATTCCTTGTTCCTTTATTATAATCAAAATAAGCAATATTGCAGCCACTCAAATCGGCATTTTTCAGAGTTATTTGCCGGTCTCCTCTAACAATATCAATTTTTCCGAATTGCTGGGGCACGCCTGTCCACATATCCAATTCGGGACAACCGACAAGGTTCTGCTTCAATTTATCCGGATAGTCTTTTGTTTGTGTTTTAGCAAATGCTACTGCTGGACCTATTTTCATAGACTTGTGAATAATGTTTCTAACGACTGCAACAACTAAGTCATTTGCAGAGTCAATGTAGGCATTTCTTGTATTACCAATGAATGCTGGTCCTCCATAAAGTCCACCAACAGTGAATGAAGTAGCCATATTCAACCTAAAGTCATAGTCCGGAATGATATCAAATGGAGACAATGAACAAGATGGAGAAATAGCAATCGATGGATAGTCCTTATTTAACAAACGATCCAAACCATTGTTCCCCTTCTCATCAATATGTCCGCTATTCCTATTGCTGTTCGCAATTATACCATAATGTTCTCCATTATTATCTTCTCGTGTTTTCGCACATACTCCTCCAGGGTTACCATGACCAAACCATGATAACAAGCCATAATGCTTGTTCATTTCACTAATGCAATCTGTTCCTGTTGGAAATGTCGGGGCAATCGCATCAAACGATGGAATCTCTGAGAAAATGGTCTTTATGCCAAAACCCAAGCTCAATTCCCTCGAGAAATTATCACCTTGGTACAGCGACTGCATTTGATCACTTTGTGTTATAAAAGCCTTACTCAAATAAGAATAATCACCATTCCCTGGATTCCTTTCATATCGAATTAACTTTTCAGTAAAATTTCCAACTTCCTCTGAGGTCGAGCAAAGCAAACGACCGACAAATAATTCAGGGAAAAAGTCTATTTTATCGATGTAATTTTCCCCATAAAATTCATCATTATCTTCATTCCAGTTACTACTTAAATCCGAATAATATGCATCCGTTGGAATTAATTCCTTTTTACTAACCGACTGTCCTCTATAGAAATTAATTGCACAACCATATCTTACAGGAACAATTGAATCATTTCCTGCAAGTAGTACAAACTTTCCTCCATTCTTATATGAATATTGTAAATAAGAACGAAGCTTTCCTGCATCGTCATTAATATTAGAAACTTCATCTCCATTTTGAAAATCAATGCATGACAGTATATCCTCAATACACACGACACCTGCATTATAACCTTTTTGTTGTTTCCATGCCACCAAACGGTCGAAAGCAGGTCGCAAATTTCTATCTGTTATAATGCAATAATCATACACTGGCAAAGGACTTGCGACATTTGAAGAGAATTTTTCACCACTGAGTCTAAGTTCTGTTACACTCATTGGATTTGCCACAATAGACTTCGTAAGATCCAAATCAAATTTATACCGTTCTGCATTTGTCGGCTCGATAGGTTGCATCGAAACAGTTCCACTTTCCGATTTTCCTGTTTTAAAATCTAAATGAAGTATAAACGAAGTCGTTTTCAAGATTTTAGACACCGGATTATATGCAATAGGACTTATTGCAACAGTAATTATTCGATTCCCTCCAAGATAACCATCTCCATCTATTGATGCATAAGTTTCGGGATAGAATTTATCAACAGAATAAATTGATTTATCAAAATACAAATCATGGCGTGGGCTACTTGCTAAATTATTTTGCACTGGGATGACCTGACTTTGGAGTTTTTTTGATTCTGTAAAAGTCGGTTCTACAGAAATTGAAAAATCATAAGCATCAGACGGAACCACAAAATAAACATATTTCATCGGGACTCCCGGAGCACCATCTATGCTTGAAGAAAAGGAATCATACTTATCGTATTCTGCATCTATTCCTATATTAGTCAAAGTATCAGCATAAATAGATTTCATTTCAACCATTGACATTCGCATTGACTGTGTATATGAAATTCTACCAGCACTGCAAATGTATGCCGTTATCGACAGAGCTAAAAAGATGCATAACCTAAATGTTTTCATAAAGCCTCTTATTTAGAAGTCAAATACATCCTTTTACTATCGACAACTTTCGAATCTACAATCAAAGAATACAAATAGACACCCGCAGGCAATTCATTTGAAGAAATGATAACCGAAGTAACACCACGTTGCGTAATTTCCTTTTGGAGAATAAAACCACCTTGCAGGTTAGTTATCAATATGAACGCATTTTGAATATTACTACCTATATCGCATCTTATTATTGTCTCAGAACTAAAAGGATTCGGCGCATTCTGATATAACACACATTCTTCGTTGTCAGAAGAACGGTCAATGAAATGTTCTGAAGTCGAAGTAATACTTTTCGTATGAATTCCGACTTGTGAACAATCTGAATTTAATAGATTTTCCAATGAGTCTACTTTATTTTTCAATTCATTAAGCGAATTGACCAACAATGGAATCATCCCAATATAATCCACATACATATAACCTAATGAATCAGTCCTTACCAATTCTGGATACACTTCTTTTACATCTTGTGCCAAAAAGCCGAAACGGCGTGGTTCATTCTGAAGAGAATTATAAAAATTATCAATTGTTTTTTGAGCAGCTATACTTGCAGAATCCCAACCTTCGTAATTGCGTTTTGCAGCTTTAGATTTTCTGTTCTCAATCTTATACTTAAAACTTACGCCTCTTATTTGAGACAATTTATCCGATGATAACGGCAATTCTTCTATATCCTGCTTAAAACGTCTATCAGAAGCGATGAACAATCCCGAACTTCTCACATCACAATTAAACTGAAAATAATTTCCTTTGCCAACATTATAATATGCCAAAGTATCATTTACCATTGTTGCAAAGTTAAATCCGAGTAAACCAAAAGCATTAAGACGATAACTATTATTTTTATAATCGCCAATTGTCACAGCTGGGACTTGCCCTCCCAAATAATTTCCGAATGAAATTCTCGATGCCTGTTTAGATATCGGAGAGAATATTCTGCAAGCAGTCACACTATCAGATGAATTCAACTTAGAGATATTGGATGGGAGACAACCAAATACCGACACTCCGTTATTTTGAACATGAACTTGTGAAGATGCAAATAATGATAATGCACAACAGATTAGAAAAAGATGTTTTTTCATAATATTTAATTAGTTAGTTATATTTATTTACAAATTTATATATAGTTCACTTAGTCTTAAAACTATTTTAACCCATTTAACCTTCATACTAAAATTCCTTTAACTTTAGCTCCATATTTTAACAATTTGCCTCGGCTGCAATTTATTCGTATTTTTGCACCATAATTTATAGTCAAAAGCAATGAATCCACTGTTTTCCATCATAACCATCACGTTCAACGCCGAGCAGGTGTTGCCGCCGACGCTCGATAGTGTAAAGCGTCAATCGTTTACCAACTTTGAGCATCTTGTGGTCGACGGAGCGTCGACCGACGGCACTGTCGAGATTGCGGAGCGGAGCGGAATAAAGGGGATTAGCGTGGTGTCGGAGCCCGACCGGGGGCTTTACGACGCCATGAACAAGGGCATCCGTCGCGCTAAGGGCGAATATTTGATTTTTCTCAATGCCGGCGATGCTTTCCATACGTCGTCGTCGCTGCAGGAGATTGCCGATGCCATAGAGCAAGGCGCACAACCCGACATAGTTTACGGGCAGACGCAGATTGTCGACGCCGACCGCAATTTTGTGGCGATGCGCCATCTGACGGCGCCGGAGCATCTGACGTTCGACAGCTTCAAGCACGGCATGCTGGTGTGCCATCAGGCGTTTGTGGTGCGCCGCGCGCTGGCGGAGCCTTACGACCTGCGCTACCGCTTCTCTGCCGACTACGAATGGTGTCTGCGCTGCTTGAAAAAAGCGAAGCGCTGCGCCTATACAGGCACAACGCTTATCGATTATCTTGCTGATGGGCTGACCGACAAAAACCACAAGGCGTCGCTGCGCGAGCGCTACGACATCATGTGCCAATACTACGGCACGCTGCCCACCATCGTGCGCCACATCGGGTTCTTTGCCCGCAATCTGAAGCGCAAACTGTTGAAATAGCGGTTATTTTCTCACTTTCAGCCATCCCGTCGTGTCGCTTTCCACAACGCGGCGGTAATAGTTTTCGTTATATCCCGGCGACAATGGCGCCACGGGATAGCCGTCGGCTGTACGCTCAAACTTGCCGTCCTTTTCTTTCTTGATTCGTCCGTCGAGGTATTTAACGAGCAGATACTCGCCAAGTTTGCGGTAGCTGTCGGTTGCCGACATGGCGCAGCTGTCGCTGTAGGCGGTGAGCATCTCCACTGCCTTGGCTGGGTTTTCCTTGTATGCTTCGAGGGCGCGTGCCTCAATCTGTGGTGCGGCTGCCTCGTAACTGTCTTCTATGCGTTTCTGCACGGTGCGCACGTCAGGATACATCTGCGAATAGCGCGAGTAAACTTGGTTGGCTACCCAGTTGTTGACCCAGAACGCCGAGGTCCACGAAAAGTTGTAGAAGTCGCCGTTGCCCTGACGGAAGCATTCAGGCACTTGCGTAAGGCAGCAATACATCGGGTTGTAGACCGACAGCGACGAGTCGTCGACGCCAAACCACAGCACGCCGCCCACGGCGTCGGGCAGCCACGAGCGCATCTGTGCCACGAGGGTGAAACCGGTCTGCTGTGTGGCTATCGGACGTTCGTGCATATATTCCACCGAATCCTGTGTCCACGTGAGCGGCGCATAGCGCACGGGCGAGTCCCAGTCGCCGGCGCCCGGCTCCTTGCGCATGTCCATCGGAGTGCCGTCAAAATGGTCGCGCATCATTTCCTGAAGGTCTCTGACGCTGAGTTTCTTCGTCGGCTTCACGTAGAGCGGAAGCGCGTCGCCTTTCATCTCTGTCACCCACGGCAGATAGCGGTCCATACCGTTGGCAAAGCGGTTGAAGTAAGCCCACACGCGGCCGTCGCATCCGCGATACGCCAGATAGTCGCTGACGGCGTATGCCTGGCAGAAGCTGAAGTCCTCGTCTTTGCCCTTGAACCAGCCTTTGCGGCGTGCATACTTGACTACGTCTTTGGAGTAGAGGCAGTTTTGCTTGTCGCCAAACGGGATGCGGTGTATGCGCGACTGGTTGGCGTGGCCGCTGATGCAGTCGTCGGGGATGCGGATGGCTGCCCACACGGCGCCTTTCTCATCCATGCCTTTCGACACCATCTCGAGCACCCACACTTCGTTGGGGTCGGCTATCGAGAACGACTCTCCGCCGCTGTAGTAGCCGTAGCGCTCCACGAGCGACGTCATCACGCGGATTGCCTCGCGGGCGGTGCGCGCACGCTGCAGCGTGACGTAGATAAGCGAGCCGTAGTCCATTATGGCGGTGGTGTCTGCAAGTTCGGGGCGGCAATCGAATGTGGTCTCGGTTATTGCCAGCTGATGCTCGTTCATGTTGCCCACAGTGGCATACGTGTGCTCCACCTGCTCTATCTGTCCGAGATATTTATGTGTGTCCCACTCCTTGATGTCGAGCATCTCGCCTTTCTTATGGTCGGCGGCGGGCTGACGGTAGAGCTCGCCGTAGAGCACGTAGGCATCGGCGTTGTAGGTAATCATTGTCGAGCCGTCGGCTGTAGCGTTTTTTCCTGCTATCAGGCTGGTGCATGCAAATGCCGCCTGCACGCCCGCAAGCATCAAGGCGAGCGCTGAGATTAGTTTTTTATTCATTTATTGGTTGTTTGAAGTTACGGAAAGGATACGGTTGCCACTGCTGAACGAATGCACGTCGTAGCTGGTGCCGAACGCTTCGGCTTGATAGCGGCTTGCCTTGGCGCCGTCGGCAAGCGTATGGAGATCAAGACGGAGGTCACTGCTGAAGTCTACGCCTTCCTTGCCGGCACACTTGAAGATTGCCTCCTTGGCGGTCCATGCCACGGTGGCTTTCCAGGTCGACGTGCCGATGAAGCGTTGTTCTTCTGCCGAGAACACGCGGTCTTTCACGCGGTCTACGCGCTTGTCGACGATTTCCACATCAACTCCGACGCGCTCCGACGCCGACCATGCGGCAACCACCCACCCACGGCAGTGCGACAGGCTGAAGCCCATATCCATGCGCGCGCCTGCCTTTTCAACATAAGGCGCGCCCGACGGCTCATGGCAGAGCATGGCGTCGTCGCCAAACAGCTCGTGGACAAGCAGACGGGTCACCATTATTTCCGTGCGGCGGTTCACCGACTTCACGCCGTCGACAAATCGGTGCATACCGAAATCGTCGCCGGCGGCTTCGACACTCATCATATCAGGAATCTCCACTTCGGCAATCTCGATATCGCCTACGGAGGTGCGGTGTACTCTCATTTACTCTTCTTTTGTTTCCGGTTTGTCTTGCAGTATCTTCACTTTCACTTTCTCTATGCGGTGGCGCTCCACTGCCATCACACGGAAGCGGCAGCGTCCGTATTCTATAAGTTCGTTTTCCTGTGGGAAATCGTGCTTTATGTTGAGCAGCAGTCCGGCGATGGTCTCGGCGTCTTCGTCTACGTCGGCAAACTCATCGTCGTCAAGCCCCGTGATGCGGTAGAAGTCGTTGAGCTGAGTCTTGCCCTCAAACTCATAGATGTCCTGCGACAGGCGTTTGTAGTTTTTCTCGTCGTCGTCATATTCGTCGTTGATCTCGCCAACAATCTCCTCAAGCACATCCTCAAGGGTGACAACGCCTTGCGTGCCACCATACTCGTCGACCACTATCGCCATGTGCATCTTCTTTTTCTGGAAATCCTCGAGAATGTCGTCAATCATGCGGCTCTCGGGCACGAAGAAGGCGTCGCGCAGCAGCGACTGCCATTTGAACGCGGCGTCTTTCTTGCCCACAAACGGCAGGAGGTCCTTGGCATAGACTATGCCTTTGATGTTGTCCTGATTGTCGACATAGACGGGCAGACGCGAATAGCCCGACTCGCGCACGGTGGCGAGAAGCTGGTCGAAGGTCATATCCCAGTCCACGCAGGTCATGTCAACGCGGGGCGTCATGACGTCGCTGACGGTCTTGCCGCCGAACTTGAGGATTTCCTCAAGCATATTCTTGTCTTTCTGCTCCTCCACATCGGTGATCTCAAGCGCGTGCGACAGGTCGTCGAGCGACAGACGCTCTTCTTTCTTGGTCACGACTCGGTTGACAATAACCGTGCTGCGTGTCATCAGCGACGTCAGCGGACGCAACATGTGCGACAGAGAGCCTACGCCGCCCACAGCAAAAACTGCCCATTTCAGGCGATGCTCGTTGCTGTAGAGCTTGGGCAGGATTTCGCCGAAGAGAAGCAGGATAAACGTGAGCAGCACTGACTGAAGCACAAAGTTGACCACGGGGCTGGCTATCACAAGAATCTGCGTAAGGGCATAGTTGAGCAGAAGCACTATCGACACATTGACAAAATTGTTGGAGATAAGGATTGTGGCGAGCAGACGCTCCGGCTCTTTGAGCAGGCGCGACACTGCCGCGCGCTTGTCTTCGTTCTCGATATCGTCGATGTCGCTTTGAGAAAGGGCGAAGAACGCTGTTTCTGAGCCCGACACGAAAGCCGAAACCATCAGAGCCACGCATGCCACTGCGAGAGCCACCATACTCCCTGCCGTAGGCACATTGAAGCCTATCCAGCTTGTGCCGCCATTCAGCGAGGCGGCAATAAAATTTAAAATACTCGGGTAAGGGTCTAAGTCCAAAATTATTATGCTTTTATTAATCTGTCTGCAAAGATAGTGCAAATCGAGCGCATAACAACAAGCTTGCTTGTATGTTTTTCGCTCACCTTGCACTATCTTTGCTTTTTTTCATTATATTTGCATCACTTTAGAGACCTTAGTGTCCCTAAAAAGATCTTGAAAAAATCATTACAAGAAACCCCTAAAAAACCTGAAATCGATGGAAGATCTAATCCCCAACAAGTGCAATTACGAAAATCTCCTGTCATATAAAAAAACAAAAGTAATTTTTGAGTTAACCTACTACTTCTGCCACACATACCTCTCTAAAGGCGACCGCACTATCGACCAAATGATACAAGCCGCTCGCAGCGGCAAGCAAAACATCGTGGAAGGATGCGCAGCAAGCCCCACTTCTGCAAAAACGGAAATCAGGCTGATTAGCGTTGCTAAAGCCAGTCTGCAGGAGCTTTTGGAAGATTTTAAGGACTATCTTTCCACTCACAACCACAGACAATGGGAAATGGACTCGAAAGAGATGGCTGCAATGCGACGCATTGGAAAAGAGCACACCGATGCAAATTTTTTTATGGAAATTGCCAAGACTCGACCGCCTGAAACAATTGCCAATATGGCTATTGTGCTTATCAAGCAAGCTGACTTTCTGCTCTTCCGCCAACTCAAAACGCTGTCTGACAAATTCAAAAACGAAGGTGGTTTCAGCGAGAGAATGACTCGCATACGCATCTCGGAGCGAAACAAGAAATAACCTCAATTGATTCTCCCAATCAAAGGCCTTACTCCCCCCCCCTCAAAAAAAAACAAAAGCGGGCGGAAACTGTCGCTTCCGCCCGCCTGCTCATTCTTCGAAAATGATTATTTCACGATAACTTTCTTCACAACATTGTCTGCACGCACGATGTAGAGACCTGCTGCCACGCGGGTGCGGACGTCGGTGCTTACCAATGCGCCGGCTGCTGTGTAGACTGCCACATTCTGTGCGCCTTCAACAACGATTTCGCCGTTTGCCGCTGCGATAACCACACCTGCTGCGTCAACACCTGCCACACTTGATGTCTTTCCTGTCGCTGCCTTAACGGTCCATTTGTCGCCGACCTTAGCAACTGTGAGGATTACTGACGCTACGTCGCCTTCTGCAATGAGAGTCAAGTCATTACCATGTCCTGGATTACCTTGCAAATCTACAGCATCGCCATCCAAATCCAACGCAATTTTTCCAGCATAGTGGACTCCATTAACTACAATGCAAAAACCTTCTGACAATGCAACCATATTTTCTTCTACCTCATATGTATAAGTGCCGTTTGGATTGCTTACCATATCGACTTGACTCCAACCATTAAACTCACCTGTAATCTGAACCTTGTCTGTTTTCTCGCCAACAATCTTCAGTTTCCAAGTCTCGCCTTCTTTTTTGACAGTAAGAGTGATTTTGTCATAGTCGGCTGCATCGGTAATCTTCATATTGTTGGCGCTGCTGCCACCGCTATACAAGTCCTTGAAGCCCCATTCGTTGTTAAGCGTACCTTTAAATTCATCATTGTGAAGCCAAGTGTTTGTGTCTACAATGGTTATTTTAAAATCGCCTGCCAATTTCGCAGTCACAGTCTCTTCATAAACATATTCGCCTGTTTCTTTATTATAGGTAAACGTTGGAGCGTCAGTTCCCCAAGAATATTTAGCACCGCGCAACTGAACAGTATATGTTTCTACTGGTTCCGGAGTCACAGCACCTGGTGCGCCTTCTGTCTTTGTATAACTCCAATTTTCACCATCCCACTCATTATTCAACACGAAAGTACAGTCGCCTGTTATGCCTTTAATATCTTTTGTTTGCTTAGTTCCACTGCTTTGGTTATTATTAAAAAGGATGTTATACGAGCCTTCTGTATTGACGGTATATACAAAATAATCTGCGCCTTCGATTGTTTCTTTTTCTGTCAACTTATCCCCAGGCCAGCCATTTGTGCAGAAATTATTTTTGCCTTCCCATACCCAAACTGCAAGATTGCTTTCTGCGGTTACTCGGCCTTCTCCAATTTTCAGATACACCTTTGCTGCCTGTGCAGAAACGATTGCCATCAAGGCAAACAATAACGTAAAAGTAAGTTTTTTCATAATAGTAAATTTTTAATTTTTCGATGTGTATATTGCCAAACTATGGTGCGCATTTCCCACACGCACCATAGTAAATTTGTAAATTTATCTTCTGTTATTTCACGATAACTTTCTTAACAACATTGCCGGCACGCACGATGTAGAGACCTGCTGCCACGCGGGTGCGGGCGTCGGTGCTTACCAATGCGCCGGCTGCTGTGTAGACTGCTACACTCTGTGCGCCTTCAACAACAATTTCGCCGTTTGCTGCGTTTACAGCCACGCCTGCTGCGTCAAGATCAGCCACGCTGCCTTCTGTTGCAACGAGCTTAAACGCACCTGTGTTGATGTTGAAAGTCACCTTGTATGTGCCAGGAGCTGTTGTGCAGCATTTGTCCAAGCCCTTTGTGAATGTGCCTTCGAGAGTGCTGACAGTTGTTTCTTCAGCAAAGCCCCAAGTGCCTTTGCCACCGAGACCTTCAAAGATACGCCAGTAGCTCAACTCGCTCTCTTCGGCTGCAGGGAAAGTTATCACTCCGCTGAACTCGCCGGCTGTCTCTGTTGCAGTGAGCTTGCCGCTTGGGTCAGTGAAGTCCCAACCGTTGTTGTTGCCCATCACGTAAACCTCTGTCACTTCGCCTGCTTCGCCCTCTGTGCCTTCAAGAAGAAGAGTTGCAGCGCCTTCGCTGTCGATTGTAAGAGTGATTGTTTTGCAAACGTAAGTTGCGTCGCCAAGGTCGATGTTTGCACTTGCCCCACCCGGAACGAGCGAGAAAGGCATACCGAGTTGTGGCACTGCGCCAGACATACCGCCATAGTTGCAGGCATCGCTCCAATTAGCGTCTGCCACCTTGAACTGTCCGAAAAGTTCTTTATCTGCAAGCGTATAAACGCCTTCCTTTTCAGTTGTCTGGAATTCCCATGCTGGATCTGCATTCCAGTTTGTCACACCACCGCGAATAAAGATTCCTGATCCTGCGGCGTTACCAACCAATGCGCAGAGTGCGCACATCAAAAAAAGAGTAAATTTTTTATTCATAGGTTCTAAATTTTAATTAGTGAATCATTAACGCCGCAAAGATACACCTTATTTTCACAAAGTGGTCAACAAAAAGATATGTTCTTCAACATATTTTGGACATAATTTCAATCCTCACATCATCAACGCTCTAAGAACCGCCTCCACCGCCAACCGAAGCCACAGCCCGAGCAGTCGACCGCGCGAGCGGTCACATCATCAACGCTCTAAGAACCGTCTCCACCGCCAACCGAAGCCACAGCCCGAGCAGCCGACCGCGCGAGCGGTCACGTCTTCAGTTAACCCCCGACAGCGTCGGGGGTACACGCACCGACGCACATGCGCCGCGGAGCGCCGCCGCTGAAAGAAGCATCGCATAAAAAGAAAGGATGCTCCGCCGCAAGGCGAGGCATCCCTTCTCTAACAATAAATTATTCTGGTAGATTAGTCTTTTAACTTCATCTTCAGATATTCACGGTTCATACGTGCAATGTTGCTCAACGAAATGTTTTTCGGACACTGAGCGGCGCAAGCGCCTGTGTTGGTACAGTTGCCGAAACCGAGCTCGTCCATCTTGCTCACCATAGCGCGGACGCGGCGTGCTGCCTCGACCTTGCCTTGTGGGAGAAGTGCGAACTGGCTGACCTTCGCTGAAACAAACAGCATAGCCGAACCGTTCTTGCAGGCTGCCACGCAGGCACCGCAACCGATGCAGGTAGCTGAGTCCATTGCCTCGTCGGCTGCCTCCTTTGAGATAGGTATTGCGTTAGCATCGCCGGCTCCGCCCGTATTGAACGATACGTAGCCACCAGCCTGCTGGATTTTGTCGTAAGCCGAGCGGTCTACCATCAAGTCACGGATTACGGGGAATGCGTGCGAGCGCCATGGCTCGATAGTGATAGTGTCGCCGTCGTTAAACTTACGCATGTGCAACTGGCAAGTAGTGATGCTGCCAACAGGTCCGTGAGGATTACCGTTGATGTAGAGCGAGCACATACCGCAGATTCCCTCGCGGCAGTCGTTGTCGAACACTACCGGCTCCTCGCCCTTCTCCACGAGCTGCTCGTTGAGCATGTCGAGCATCTCAAGGAAGCTGATGTTGGTCGGCACATTGTCAAGTGAATAATCGACGAATTGACCCGGCTCTTTAGGACCGCGTTGACGCCAGATTTTTAACTTTATGTTGATTGTCTGTTCCATAATTAGCTAAAATATTAATGCCTAAAGGCGGGTTGTTATGACTTATAGTTACGTGTTTGAACCTTGATTGCCTCATAGTTGAGCGGCTCTTTCAGCAAGATTGGCTTTTCGCCCTCTCCGGCATACTTCCAGCAGCTTACATACATATACTGGTCGTCGCGGCGCTGTGCCTCGCCATCCTCTGTCTGATACTCCTCGCGGAAGTGTGCGCCGCACGACTCGTTGCGGTGGAGCGCGTCGATTGCCATAAGGCGGCCGATAGTGAAGAAGTCCTCAAGACGGAGTGCCTTTTCAAGCTCTACGTTGAGTGTGTCTGCCTCGCCTGGTACAAACAAGTTGGTGTCGAATTCTTTCTTCAAGTTGTCGATTTGCTCGATTGCCTTGATCAAGCCTTCTGCCGTACGTCCCATACCTACAAGGTTCCACATAATCAAGCCGAGTTCCTTGTGGATTGAGTCGGCTGAACGTTTGCCCTTGATGTTCATCAATCGCTCGATGCGTGCGCGAACCTTTTTCTCTGCCTCGACAAACTCAGGGGCGTCGGCTCCCGGGTGTTTAACCTTAATCTGGTCAGAGAGATAGTTCTGCATTGTGTAAGGCAATACGAAATAACCGTCGGCCAAGCCCTGCATCAACGCAGAAGCTCCGAGGCGGTTACCGCCGTGGTCGGAGAAGTTTGCCTCACCGATTGCAAACAAGCCCTTGACTGATGTCTGGAGCTCGTAGTCTACCCAGATACCGCCCATTGTGTAGTGCGATGCCGGGAAGATCATCATCGGTGTCTTGTATGGGTTGTCGTCGGTAATCATCTCATACATCTGGAACAAGTTGCCATAGCGGGCTGCGATGACATCCTCGCCCAAACGGTTGATTGCGTCGGAGAAGTCCAAGTAAACGGCATTGCCTGTTCCTACGCCGTAGCCTGCGTCGCAACGCTCTTTGGCTGCACGGCTGGCGATGTCGCGAGGACAAAGGTTACCGAATGCCGGATAGCGGCGCTCCAAGTAGTAGTCGCGGTCTTCTTCCTTGATTTCTGTCGGTTTGAGCTTGCCGGCGCGGATTGCCTCGGCATCTTCTTTCTTCTTCGGAACCCAGATGCGGCCGTCGTTACGCAACGACTCTGACATAAGGGTAAGTTTCGACTGGTTCTCGCCGTGCTTTGGAATACATGTCGGGTGAATCTGCGTGAAGCAGAGGTTTGACAGGTATGCACCGTGCTTGTAGCACTGCACTGCAACAGAACCGTTGCAACCCATAGCGTTGGTCGACAGGAAGAACACGCGGCCGTAACCGCCTGTCGCAACCACAACTGCGTGTGCGGCGTAGCGCTCAATCTCTCCGGTGATAAGGTTGCGCACGATGATACCGCGTGCGCGGCCGTCTACAACTACCAAGTCGAGCATCTCGCGGCGTACGTAGCTCTTCACTGTGCCCTTGTTGATCTGACGGTTCAATGAAGAATATGCGCCGAGAAGGAGCTGCTGGCCTGTCTGACCTTTGGCGTAGAACGTACGGGAAACCTGTGCGCCACCGAACGAACGGTTGGCGAGCAAGCCTCCGTATTCACGCGCGAATGGCACGCCCTGTGCAACGCACTGGTCGATGATGTTGTTTGACACTTCTGCCAAGCGGTATACGTTGGCTTCGCGTGAGCGGAAGTCTCCACCCTTGACTGTGTCGTAGAACAAACGGTAAACGGAGTCACCGTCGTTCTGATAGTTTTTCGCTGCGTTGATACCACCCTGCGCGGCGATTGAGTGCGCGCGGCGTGGAGAGTCCTGGATACAGAAGTTCAACACGTTGAAGCCCATTTCGCCGAGTGTCGACGCTGCCGACGCTCCTGCAAGGCCTGTTCCTACAACGATGATGTCGAGGTGACGCTTGTTGGCTGGGTTCACGAGTTTCTGATGTGCCTTGAAGTTTGTCCACTTCTCAGCAACTGGTCCTTCAGGAATTTTAGAGTCAACTTTCTCGTCCGAATAAACGGCGTATTGGCTCATTATGCTTGTGCTATCAATAATTTTTTCTGACATGTCTCAATTAGTTTGAAGTGAATTAAAGAGCAAACTGAACTGTGAATACTACGGCTTGAATCAAGAACAATCCGATTACGATTGTTGCCCACCAGTTGCCAAGTGTTTTGAAACGTGGAATCCAAACGTTGTTGGTTGTGCCGAGCGACTGGAACGCGCTCCAGAAGCCGTGAGTCATGTGGAACCAAAGTGCCACAAGTCCGATGACGTAAACTGGCAATGTCCACATCTGGCCGAAAGCGTTCTTGATGTGGTGCATACCGTCGGCTGCCAAAAGAACTGCGCTGCCGTCACCACAGCTTGCGCCCAACTGATGGCATACCTCTACAAACTGCATCTTTGCCCAGAATTGAGCGAAGTGCACAATCATGAAGGCTACGATTACGATACCGAGCACGAGCATGTTCTGCGACGCCCACTCTACGCTTGCTGGCTTTGCTGTTACCGCGTAGCGGTCGTTGCCGCGCGCCTTGCGGTTCTGCATCGTAAGCCAGAATGCATAAATAATGTGTACAATGAAGCCGGCGGCAAGAATCGCTGTAGCGACCAATGCGTACCAATTAGCACCCAAGAACTCGCAGACCATGTTGTATGCGTCCGGAGATATCAGGGCCACTGTGTTCATTAATACGTGAAAGGTTACAAATAGGAGCAGGAAAAGACCGGTTACCGACATAACCACTTTTCTTCCTAAGGATGAATTTGTTAACCACATAGTAGTTCTGAAAATTTAGTTATTAATTAAGTTTATAGTTTTAATCCAAAATGCACGGGGCATAGTTCCCCGTGCAAAGTTACCTTTTATTAACCGAATATGGAAATTATTCTATAATTTTTTTACGCATCTCACTTTTGCCGCTTTGCGGTCGCGCTCGCGGCGGAAACTGTCGAAGGTTTCAAAGATGTCGCCGAGGGCGATGGTGGAGTTGCTGACCTGACTTTCGTAGAGCTGGGCGCCGGTGGTGCCGGCGGATGCCTGTCCTTTAAGGGCGCCGCTGACACCGCTTATCTGCTCAAACAAGCGCATCTGAAGATTGACCATCTCGTAGGCGCCTATGTTGGTGGCGTTGCCGCTCACTTGCTCCGGACGGTCGTTGCCGCCGCGGGGATGGTAGGGGACTATGCCGTTGGGCTTCGACCAAGCATAGCGGAGGTCGTTCCATGTGAAGCCTTCGGGAAGGATATTGTCTGGATAGAGGAGCACGCCTTTCGCGCTGGCGCCCATCACGTGGTCTACAAGGGTGACGAGGCGGTTGACATATTTCTGCTGGTCGATTACGTCCTCAACCATCGAATGCACCTCGCCGTCGGTAAGCGGATAGAGCTTCAACGCGAAGGGGTGGCTGCCGTGGCCGTAGGGGCTGTCGTACTGGCTGAGGACGGCGCCGTCGGGGCTGAGCCAATAGCATCGCCAAACGTGGCGCAGTTCCCAGCGGCGGTCGATGTCGGGATCGTGGACAGGCTCTTCGGGTGTGCCGGGCTGGAAAAACCATTCGCCGGTGCGCCGGTTGTGGCAGTCGTAGCCCTCCCGGCTCTCGCGCCGCCACAGCTCGACCACGCGCACTCGCCCGGGTTTGCCGCTGCGGAAGAAGTCGGCGGTGCCTGAATCTACGGCGTCGGGCTGTGTCTGATAGTGGCGGCAGATGTCAAGGGCGCGGGTGCGGCTGCCGTCGCTGAGCCGCTCAACAAGAGTGGCAAGCGGCATGTCGTGCAGCTGACCGACAAGGTCGAAGTCGCGGCAGCGGGGGTCGTCGCCGCCGCGGAACAGCATCTGCGACGGCGACACGTTGCTGAGCGCAACCCGTCCTTCCTCGCCGAAATCAATGCGCTGGAAGCAGCACCCGGAGATGAGAAATTCTTCCATCAGACGGCTGTCGAGCTCGCCCACAAGGTTGCCGTGCAAAGGCTCCGCAGGTGCGGGTTCGGCGGCGAGACGGCTGCGGAACCGCCCCACCACGCTCTTGACCAGCTGGCGGATAAGGTTGTTGGTCAGCGGATCTTTGCCGTTGTCGCGCAGATGCTGCCACTCGCTGACGCGCCGACCGTGCTCGTCGGTCATCATGTCGCACCACTGGTTGCCATAGGTGAAATTCTTGTTGCGCTCTCGTTTTTCTCTCAGCGGACGCATCCGCTCCCATGCCCTGTGTGCTTCGGCAAGCAGGTGCATGGCTTGGCTTGTATTCTCTGTGTTTTCCATAGTTTTCTTTTTTGGCAAAAATACACCTACAACAATACAATCTGTCGCAAAAAAGAGACAAAAAACAAACTTTTTTCATCGTCTTATTGTTGTCTACATATAAAAAAAATGAGAAATCTTTTTTTATTTGGAAAAAAATAAGGCTTTATCAAAAAACAAACGTATATTTGCAGAAAGAATATACAAATTCAAAATCATCAATAACTATGAACAAAAAAATCAGTTTGTATGTATTGGTCGGTGCTGTTGCATTGACTGGATGTAACAAGAAAATGCAGGACTTCGCTGCCGAGCATTTCACCACCAACCCTAACCCACTCGAAGTTGTGGGCGACAACGTTCCTGGCACAGTAACTGCCAATGTCCCTCAAAAGTTCTTCAAAAAGAACGCTGAGGTTACCGTAACTCCTTACCTTTCTTATGGTATGGACAACAAGGCCACTTCTCAGTCTTACACTTTCCAGGGCGAGAAGGTTAAGGGCAACAATCCTGTTATCAACTACAAAGAAGGCGGTACAGTGACAATCCCTGTAAACTTTGTCTACACTCCGGAGATGATGAAGAGCGACCTCTACCTTGACTTCAACGTGGTTCAAGGCAAGAAAGTCTACACTCTCCCTGCTGTGAAAGTTGGTGAAGGCGTTGTAGCCACTTCTACTTTGGCTGACGCTACTACTGTCACTCCTTCTGCTGCTGCCGACAAATATCAGCGCGTAATCAACGAAATCTGCGACGCTAACCTTATGTTCCTTATCAACCAGGCCAACGTTCGCGCTTCTGAGTTGAAGAAAGGCACAAGCGTTTCTAACTTCAACGAAACTGTTGCCGAGGCTTCTAAGGCTGACAACAAAGAAATTGAAGGCATCCACGTTTCTTCTTTCGCTTCTCCTGAAGGTGGTGTGAAATTCAACGCCAAACTGTCTGAAAAACGTGAGCACTCTACTGTTGACTACTTGAACAAGAACCTCAAGAAAGAAAAAGTTGACAACTACGGCGACATCACGTCTGAGTTCACTGCTCAGGACTGGGACGGTTTCCAGAAACTCGTTTCCGAGAGCAACATCCAGGATAAAGACCTTATCCTCAGCGTTCTCTCTATGTACAGCGACCCTGAACAGCGTGAGAAAGAAATCCGCAACCTCTCTTCTGTATTCGATCAGTTGGCTAAGGAAATCCTTCCGCAACTCCGCTACTCTCGCATCTCTGCTTCGATCAACACTATCGGTCGCAGCGACGAGGAAATCGCAGCTCAGTACAAAGAAGATCCTACTCAACTCTCTATCGACGAGCTCCTTTACGCTGCCACTAAGACTGACAACGTTAACGAGAAAGAGGACATCTACAAAACTGCCGTTAAGCAATATCCTAATGACTACCGCGCTTACAACAACCTCGGTATGGCTCAGTATGTAAAGGGCAACTACAACGATGCTAAGGCTAACTTCGAGAAGGCTGCTTCTCTCAACCCTAACAGCGACGAGGCTAAGATGAACCTTGGTCTTATCAAGATGATGAACAAGGACTACAACGGTGCTCGCGAAGCTTTCGGTAGCGCTGCTAACGCTGAAGGTATCAACGAGGCTATGGGTGTTTACTACCTCCGCCAGGGTGACTACCAGACTGCTGCCAAAGCTTTCGGCGACAGCAAGTCGAACAACGCGGCTCTCGCTCAAATCCTCAACAAGGACTACAGCGCCGCTCAAAGCACTCTCGAGGCTGTAAAGGCTCCTAACGCTACTACTTACTATATGATGGCTGTCGTTGCTGCTCGCACTAACAACGAACAGGCTGTATACGCAAACCTCCGCAAGGCTGCCGCTCTTGATGCTTCTATCAAGGACCGCGCTGCCATCGACAAAGAGTTTGCAAACTACAACGTAGCAAACCTCTAATCTGAGCGTTACAACAATTTATAGAAAAGGCGGCTGTCATGACAGCCGCCTTTTTGCTTTTCATCATCACCACATCCTGACATTATGAACCGAATCAAAACCTTTCTGCTCCTAATGATTGCCGCGGCTATCCACTGCAATGCCGCAAATTATCTGCGTGTGAACCAAATCGGATACCTTGTCGACGACGTAAAAGTTGCCGTGATTATGATGGAACACGGCGACGCCCCGACCTCGTTCTGCGTGGTCAACGCCGACTCCGGAAAGAAGACCGTGATGCACTCGGTGAAACCTACGGGCGAGTTTGCAGGCTTCGCTCAGACGGCACGGCTCGACTTCTCTAAAGTAAAGACTCCTGGCACATACTACATTACTGCAGCAGGGGCGAAATCCTCATCTTTCCGCATTGCCAACGACGCCTATGCCGGCGCACAGGAGGTGCCGCTGAACTATATGCGGCAGCAACGCTGCGGATGGAATCCGCTGATGCGCGACTCCTGCCACCGATACGACGGACGCCTGCAGCTGTGCGGCGACCGCGACGGTGAACACGTTGACGTGCGCGGTGGATGGCACGACGCAAGCGACTATCTGCAATATCTCACCACTTCTGCCAACGCTGTCTACCAAATGCTGTTTGCCTACTCGCAGAATCCGTCGGTGTGGGCGGACAACTTCCAAACCGACGGCACTGAGGGCGCAAACGGAATCCCCGACATACTCGACGAGGCTCGCTGGGGTCTGGAATGGATGCTGAAAATGAATCCTGACGACAACACGTTCCTAAACCAGATTGCCGACGACCGCGACCACCGCTCGCCAGGACTGCCCAACGAGCAGATGGCCGACTATGGATGGGGTGCGGGGAAAGACCGACCTGTATACCCGTGCATCGGTAGCCCGGCGGGACTGAGAGAATACAAGAACCGCAGCCGCGGACTGGCTTCTTCGGTGGCGAAATTCAGCTCGTCGTTCGCTCTCGGCGCAAAGGTGTTTGAAACGCTCGACCCTGCTTTTGCCTCTACGCTGCTTAGAAAGTCGGGCGTGGCATACGATGTGGCGAAGGCAAACCCGGGCAACTGCCAGACGGTATGCACCGTGTCGCCTTATTTCTACGAGGAGGACAACTGGACCGACGACCTTGAGCTGGCGGCGGCGACAATAGCGGCTTGCTCTGGCTCGGAAAAGATGATGTCGGAGGCGGTTGACTGGGAACGCCAGGAACCCGTGACTCCGTGGATGGGTGCCGACAGCGCCCGACACTATCAATGGTATCCGTTTGTCAACATCGGACACGCATTGGTTGCAATGCACGGCAACGAGCGACAGCGCGCCGAGGCACTGCGCAACATGCGCTGCGGCTTGCAGCGCGTGGCCGACAGAGCCGCCGACGTAAATCCTGCCTTCAAACACGGCATCCCTTTCATTTGGTGCAGCAACAACCTTACAGTGGCATTTGTGACGCAGGCGATGCTCTATCGCAAGCTGTCGGGCGACTGCCAGTTCCAAGAAATCGAGACAGCCATGCGCGACTGGCTCTTCGGTGTGAATCCGTGGGGTAAATGCATGGTCGTGGGGCTGCCCGAGAATGGCGACTATCCGCGCGACCCACATTCAATGATAAGTCACGGACACGACTATAAAATCACCGGCGGACTTGTCGACGGCCCCGTCTACACTGCCATCTTCAAGTCGTTGCGAGGCGTGGTGCTGAGCCACGACGACGGATATGCCAAGTTTCAAGGCGGCGCGGCGGTCTATCACGACGACTATTGCGACTACAGCACCAACGAGCCCACAATGGACGGAACGGCTTCGATGACATGGTTCCTCGGCGAGCTGGCGAAAGCCGCCCACAGATAACCCTTCCGCGGCACTCTTACAAAGGCGTGCATCAATCAGCATATCATCCCTTCATCAACTTATCATATAATGGCCATATCGCCCATTATATGATAAGTTGATTTTATTTGGAAGCTACCCCTCATATAAAATAATCTGAATTCACTGCTCGCCGACACTTATTGCAACTTGTCTGCCGCCGCCGGCTATTTGCCGATGCGTATGTGTACATCGTTGGTTATCAATAGCATAACGTTCTAAAAGGCACAACCAGCAGGTTAGCAAATATCTGAAAATGCGTAAGTTAGTGATTTTTAGCGCCATTCTCAGCTTGTACCTCCATTTTGGAAAGTAAAAGTAAGTGTAATTCCCTGAATATCAAAATGTGCGCTACAAAAACTTGTGAAAAATACCGTTTTTGTCATCCAAAAGGTACAAAAATGGCTTTGAAACCGTGGGTGGACATTATGATTATTTTGCGAAGTTTTCAGTCTTCAACCAATAGGCATAAATCGGGTCCTGTAACAAAATTTCATCAGCCTTATTATCCAATATGTCATTCTTGATAAGGGTAGCCTTTGAGCGGGATATTGAGGTCGTTAAAGATATTTGATAGCGATGCATCACTTTGGTTGAACTAATGGCCTTTTCTCCGGCTAAGGGCCTTGAGATTGTTCAATTGCTGTGTGGTCAGTGTTTCGGTGATTGTTACGAACAACAGACCTATGTGACAGTGGTCGCTATTTTAAGACAGCCTTAGTAGTAATATTCTGAACAGAAAAAGAAGCATTGTTTCTTTTATTGTTCAAATTATTACTATATTTGCAGTATGGACAGGCAATTAAATGAAATAGGAACCATTCCGGTAACGACTTCAATCATTGAATCGTTATATCCGGAACTTAAGTCTGCTAATAAGAAAGTAACCTGGCTTGAGAAGCAAGGATTTATTATCAGACTGAAGCGAGGACTTTATGTGATAAACCCCGAATATTCAGGAAAGACTCTATCAAGTGAGTTGATTGCCAATCATCTCTATACACCTTCGTATATTTCAATGTCTACTGCACTACGATATTATGGACTTATCCCCGAGGCTGTATATGTTCATCAATCAATGACTGTAAAACATCCCCGAAGCTTTCAAACTCCAGTCGGCAATTATGACTACAAATATATTTCAAGAAAGGCATTTCCGATAGGAGTAAGGAGTATGAATAAAGGTGACTATGCATTTCTTATTGCATCACCGGAAAAGGCTTTGTGTGATTTGATTGCCAATTCCTCAAAAGTCATTCTTCGCTATATGAAGGATGTAGAGACATATCTTGAGCAGGATATTCGTATGGATATGGATGAGTTCTATAATATGGACGCAACCATATTTGAAGATTATATAAAGGTTGGCAAAAAGGCTGATTCAATTTCAACACTTCTAAAATTCTTAAGACGATGAAAAATGAAATATTCGACAATATGCTCTCCCGTTATGATTTAACAACGGAGCAACATAAGAGAAACGCCATATTTGAAGTGAACCAACAAATGATACTTGCAGGCCTGTATGCTGGGGGCTTCTTTGAATCGGCTGCGTTCTATGGCGGAACTTGTCTGAGAATCTTTCATGGCTTGCAGCGTTTCAGTGAGGACATGGATTTCTCATTGCTTGCGCAAGATGATACCTTCGATTTTACGAAATACTTCCCTGCTATCATTGATGCCTTTGCAATGGTAGGTCGTGAGGTTGAAATAAAGAAAAAAGATAAGAAGAATTTTGGGAAAGTCGAATCGGCATTTCTTAAAGATAATACCGATGTGTATGATGTGACTTTCCAAACAGAGAAGTCTATAAAGATAAAGATTGAAGTAGATACATGTCCACCGTTGAACTTTAAGACGGAACAAAAGCTATTGCTCCAACCACATTCATTTATGACTCGTTGTTTCACACTTCCGGACCTGTTTGCAGGCAAGATGCACGCACTGGTCTATCGTGCATGGAAGAATAGAGTCAAAGGTCGTGATTGGTATGACTTTGAATGGTATGTGCGCCATAATGTTCCGCTGGATTTCACTCATTTGGCAGAACGTTGCAAGCAATTCAACAATGAGGATATTACTCTAGAGTTATTCAAGGAGAAACTCATTGAGCGTCTCTCTACAGCTGATATAAAACAAGTGAAAGAAGATGTATTGCCTTTCATGCGCAATCCAAAGGAACTTGATATTTGGTCAAATGATTATTTCGTGCAGTTGGCAGGGATGGTAAGAATTGAATAATACAACATTAAGCTTTCTCCAAGAAATAACTACTAAAGTATTTATAGCTTTAGTAAGCCTGCACCTTTTCTTATTGGCGAAAGCAATCCAAGTACGGTTACACTTTTCCATAGTTTTATTATTTTGCAAAATATTCAGTCTTTAACCAATAGGCATAAATCGGATCCTGGAATGAGATTTCGCCGGCCTTATTATCCAATATGTCATTCTTGATAAGGGCAGCCTTTGAACGGGATATTGAGGTTGTTGAAGAGATTTGATAGCGATGCATCACTTCGGTCGAACTAATGGCCTTTTCTCCAGCTATAAGAGCCTTGAGGTAGTTCAGTTGCTGTGTAGTCAGTGTTTCGGTAATTGTTACAAACAACAGACTTAACTGCTCCACCAATGCTGTGTGCGCCTCACGTACAATCTCAACGGTACATACATCCTTTGTTCTGAGCCATGAAAGCTGTGCCAATTGCTGTGCGTAATATGGATGGTTATCTACGAGCTTTGCAATCAAATGGCTTGCTTCATCGTCAATGTTCTTACCGGTATCAGCGAAACGACTCTTGAAAAATTCCACAAGGCAAGGCGTCTCAATCTTATTGAGAAACATCAGGTTGCCGAACTTGTAAAAGGGTTTGTAAGAGTCGGTAAACACTTCCATCATCATGTGGCGCTTGCTGCCATAGAGACAATAGGCCACACTCTGGTGCAGCTGCCAATGTGAACGCAATTTTTTCTGGAAATAGTCTGGGTCTGTAAATTCTGCGATATTTTGGAACTCATCTACGCAAATTACGATTTTCAGGCCTTTCTTCTTGGCTATCTTTTCGGCAAGATCGAGCACTTCATCAGGATTGCGCTTTACCTCCTCCCAATCAAAGTCGATTGAAACCTCATTGGTGGAGTCTGTACCGATTGAAATCTTGGGAACAAGATGCGAAAAGAAGCTCTTCGCACTTTCGATTGCTTCCTCCCATTTTGTGGAAGTGGCGGCAATTACCTTTTGAGCGAGCAGCGAATAGAAATGCTCTTCGCTACGTACATTGAAAAGGTCGATATGACAGATTCGGAGGTTGCTGTCTTGCGCCATCGCTAACTTTGCTGCCTTATTTACAAGCGAACTTTTGCCCCAGCGACGGGGAGAGATAATAATCGTGTTGATTAACGACATAAAGTTCTGAACCAAGTCGGCTGTTTCTTTTTCACGGTCAGTAAAATTCTTCTCAGTAGCAATCTTTCCAAATATAAACGGAGTTTCCATAACGCTCTATTTTTGATTTCCTGTCACAAATATAATACATAAAATGTAACTACAAAAATTGTTGCAACAAAAAGTGTATATACATTTATTGTAGTATTTTGCTGATTGGTGTTGTCTGTACATAAATATCAGGTAAAAGCTGTACAATCATAATGAGTTTCGCTTTCCAGTAAGAAACAATATATTGTTTGTTATAGGTGTAATACGAATTCTACGAATAATATAATAATGCTTAGTATCTTCTCTATTTCTGTAACCTATCATAAAATAAAGTAAAACCGCTATATTTGTATATTATATGATAGGTTGAGTTATGACAAAAAGTACAATGGGTACCAAGTTGCCAAGAAAGCTGGAGCAGTAAAATCTAGATTTTCAAGTATATATCTAAACTGAATGATAAAACGGTAGATCTTTCAGAAGTCTTCTTTGTTTTTGTTGTGTATATACTTTTTCATAAAATTGCTAATAATAATTTTTTTATCGTTTCCTGATTTATTGTATCTGTCGTAGAAATGCGAAGCAAGTGAAGTCCTAACTTTTTAAATATCTGATTTTTCAACGCATCACGTGATTGTTGGACGTCATTCTCTTTATGGAAATGCCATCCGTCCACTTCAATGGCACAGATCGGTTGTTTGGTCAGGGAATTATAGAGCAGGAAATCCACATGTGAGAATGGACTTTCAGCGAACGCTTTTTCTTTATCTTCCAATTGATTCCAGTCGGCAATAAGTCTGGACAGTAGATAATGACAAAGTACTCCCGTATGGGGCAAACCTAATTCAGCAATGGCTTTTAACAAGATATCGTATATTAGATTCTCTGATAAATGTTCAGAGACGGCAGGATGAGCAGTTTCGTAAGCCAATCTTTCTGCCGTATATTGCTGATAGAGCAAATCAAAAACAGAATGCAACTTACTGGATTTCACTTCAAAATTGTTGTACTGAATATAACTGATTAGCTGGCTGAGATTGGAATCCTCTGGCATTTCATTGCCGTTTGTAACCAGACATAATTTGGTCTTAGCACGGGAAATGGCCACATTAAGCAAATTGGCGTCATCCGAAAATTCGGTAGGATAGTTGTCCACCATACTCATAATGATGGTGTCACATTCCCGCCCTTGGTACTTATGTACTGTACTGGCTATGTCTTTTCCGACGGTTTTGTTGATTGCTTCAGCTTGTGCCCGATACGGAGTAATAATACCTATACTTTCCGACTCTGCGCATTCCGGTAATACCTCTTGCGTAATGACATCTATTTCTCGTTGGTTGAAATGTCCTCTGGCATGGTTGCCGGGTACAGTTCGCATCACTTGCAATACATCTTTTTCTCCTTCGTCTGTAGTCATAGCAACCAGTTCTCCATTGTAAAAGCGCTGATTACAGAACTCTATGATTTTCGGATGGCAACGATAATGTTCTCTAAGCAGTGTTACTGGCGCATCCCGAAATATTTTTACGCACGATTGTAGGAAACTATGAGTGGCGGCGTTATATCGATCGTCCACTTTATATGTGGTCTGAATAGCCTTCAACGCCAATTCTTCTTCTCGGCTTACCACGTTGGGTAACTGTTTGTCGTCACCCACAATCACGGCGTTCGTGGCACATGATAGAGCCAGAGCCCCCGTCTTAATATCCACTTGGGAGGCTTCGTCCATAATCACATAGTCAAATACCATGTCTTTACTGATACAGCTTTTGGCCGAATAAGTGGTGCTGAGCACAACCGGATATTCTTTCAGGAACTCTTCTGTTCTGGGCTTAATATCCTTGATCGTAAATTTTTTCCTTTGTCCGGTATTATACCGTTTAGCTATCTTGTCCTTCAATAGTTGCAGAGAAGAAGAGCGAAGTTCTTTCATACTCTTTTGGATATCGATGCTTTGGAGTGCCGAAGCAATCGATTCCAGCTCTTGCTCTAATTCTGTTTTTCGAGAAAAGTAATAGGCCGACTCCAAACTGTTTATGACATCTGTTGCTTTCCTATTTAAAAATGTCAATATTTTAATTCCTAATGAAAAAGCCCATTGCAATCTGAACCATAAACCTGGCTTACGTCCGTTCTCAACCATCATCTGATAGCGGTTGAGTAATTTCATAAGTTTAGCCGATGGTTTGCCATTCAACCATTCATCCTCTGTATGGTTGTCTTTCCGCATTTCGTTGTATTTCGATTCTTTTAATAGGGCATCGTATTCAGCCTTTAATCTGGCTTGTCGGAGTTGACCATCAAATCCTTGTGAAACGGCTTGAAGTGAGTCTTTCGCCAGATTCTTTGTAGTTGTTTGTTCCTCAATCTTCCAATCTGTCATAGCAGGATACTCTGGCTGGTTGGCGATGAATGTTTCTTTGTTTTGTACACTACCCAGTTGGGCCACAAGGAAGCCTAGTCCTTCTCCGTTTAGTTTCTCAGCTACATTCTCTACAGCCGAGTTATTGTTTGATACAACCAATACCGTTTTACCTTTCATCAGCAGATTGGCAATGATATTCAGTATCGTCTGTGTCTTACCAGTTCCCGGAGGTCCCTGAATAATGCTTACCTGATGCGTCAATGCTGCTTCTACGGCCGCTTTTTGGCTGGCATTGCATCCAAACGGATAATAGACTTGTTGGGGCATGGAGCAAGTTACCAATTTTGTTTTGTCACCTAGGTATTGAGCCAAGAGAACATTGTCACGCTTCACATCTACCAATTCATATTGTTTGGATAGAATACTTTCATCATCTTCTTCCGCAATCAGTCCTGTTTCATCAGCCAGTTTGCGAAGATAATCCCAAATAGAACCTCCATTTTTGTCAATCGGGGTACGGGTAATATAGACCTCGTTTCCTTCTAGATTCTCATAGTAGCCATTGTCATAGGTCACTCGATAAAAAATGTAGCGACCATCTGTAAAACGTAGTAATTCTGCAACATTGTTAATGTGTTTATTATTGATGTATAGCCCTTTTTCTCCAAGATTGATTGTATCAGGATGTGTCAGATAAAGTAAACGGGATGGATTGTAATTGAATACACGTGGTGATGACGAAAAACGAACAGCCCAAAGTCCATTCTTGTTTTGGTAAATAGAAGAAACACGTTCGGTGACAAACATTTGCTTGTCGCCCCGTTTCTCTAGATCAACTATCATACAATGATTTGCATCCATAATAATAGCTTATTATATGGTGGTTATACGACTATGGGATACTAAGCTATTGCATAATAATCAATAAGGAACAGACATTTCTATTATATCAGACATTGCGCGACTTATATTCTCTTTATATTCCACTCCTATAGATTTGTTTAGCATAGCTTCTACTAGTTGATCGGTAAAAGCACCTTTTCCTTTTGCTGAAATACTTAAAGCAAACAGTACTTGATAATACATAATACGCAATTTTCGTGGAGTGATATCAATCGAATTATGATTGATTAAAAAATCATGAAACAAATTTTTAATCTTTTCATCATCCAATTCTGGTATATCTTCTGAAGCAGTGGTAGCAACGACTGCTCCTTCATGACGGGACGTACTAAATGGAGGTTCTTCTTTTTGTTGCATATTGGATTTATAATTTTCTGAATTAGAATCTTTAATCAGCATTTCTAAATACTCTTCTAATTGTTTAGAATCAAGTCGGGCTAATTTAATACCAAAAAGGAATAATTTATCTAATTGCTCCCGTGATAATAAGGCAGCCTCTTCAGAATTAAAACCATTAGCCGTGAGTTCTTGCACATAGGAATGAAGAAGTTTCTTCTCGTCAATACTACATATCACGATAAGTCTTTCTTGAATTATGCGGTTTTCAAGAACAGTTCTTAAAGATTCAATAAGACTAATCATTTTATGTGATGGACATCTATCTATATCATCAACGTAAAGAATTATCCGAGATTTATTATGACACAAAATCATTGTTTGTAAGAGTTTCTGCAAATTTCCCTCTATCTCATTTTGAATGCCCAAGTAATTTCTATAAGATTTCCTGCTTGTATATTTTTTTATGATGTGTCGTACAGATGCAGGCTTTTTAATTAACAGATGTGCAATACCCGTAAACACATAAATGGCAAATGCCGGAATTTTTGCAGAAATTAAAAAGTCCCTGATTACGTTATTGGAATGTGTCGAAACAATCCAACCTATAATCCAACCTATAATTAAAATAAGAAAATAAATTGCGACATCTCTAGTAAGAAGCGTTTGAAACAAGTAATTTAGAAATTTTGCAGCACGAGAAGCCGATTTATAAAGAGTTTCATACAGATATGCCCATAAAGCAGGGGTATCTTGATATTTCCAAGCATTAAACTCTACTATTGTATATTCTAGCTCATGTTTTTGTTTATCTATAAGATTCATTTTGAGACGGTTAAAGAAATAGGTTTTGCCACGCCCCCATGGACCAAATATACCTAACATTCTCGTAGAGTCAGCTTGGGAGGTTGCAATTTTATCCAACTGCTTAGCAAAACACTCCGCAACAGAGTCTATACCAAAACAAGGAGTCGCGTCCGTATCTACAATCTTCTTGTATTTCTCTTTGACTGTGAAATATTTAACAGGCTTCCTTGATTCCTTTTGTGATTGTTTATTTTTTGCTTCACTTTCATCGCCTGGAACATCTATATTAACACCAACTCCAGATTGTATCATTTTCGATGTATCTGAAAGTCCATCTGACACTAATTCTTCTTCGCTAAGAAGTTTTTCTTCCACGTATTCTATTCCTGCTGGGGTTATTCCTGTAATCGTTCCATTATCTCCGATATATAATACCAAACTGATATAACCTGCATCTTTCAATCCTTTTGCGGCATCTAAAACTTGCTTTGGAGAATCAAAAATCAATTTATCTTGAGTGCATAATTCCTTGAGACCAATAGTCGTAGATTTGTTATCCTTATACCTATGATATAAGGATAACATAATATTTTGTTTTAATTCTTTGATGGTCATAATTCTATTTTCTTAATTGTCAAATCCAAATTTATTCCATGCCTCCATAACCAAGCGTTTGGTACGGTACTCGCCAAGTTCTCGGAGTTCTCGCTCTTTGAGCACGCGGAATGTTTCGTTGATACAGCCCTTGCCACACACATCTTCGGGATCAAGGATATAGCGAAGGTCCTCAGTGGTAAGACCATATAAATGAGCAAAGATGGCATCCAGTTCGGCCTGCCATACAGCACGCTGCTCTTCATTCCAAATAACAGGCTCCTCGGGCAGGTTATACTCCTCCGAGCATTCCTCCCGCAACTCTTCCATCCAACCGTCCAAATCGTGGTTGAACCAGCAAAGGCGTGCTACATGCTCCACAATGTCTTGTTCGTAGCCTGATGAGGAGATTTGCTCTGGAGTGAGAATAGGGAATTGTTTCACAAAAAATGTACTCATATTAATTCCACCAACTTTTTGTCTTATAGCGTAATCAAATACTAATGAAGACATCATCCCTAAAAGCAAAACTCCGGGCATAGTGCCACGCTCCACGTAGAGGAGCGTGGCACTATGCCCGACGCCGAAGGCGTCGGGAATAGGTGATATTACAAATGTTCTCAAATCTACACTTCTAGCAATACATCTATATCCTATAAACCATTTGTGAGTCCATGCCCATATAATATTACCATTTTTGTCTGTTTTAATGAGACGTTTGCCTACTTCCTCTTGTGGTACCCAATACCAAGGTATGGGAGTATCGTAAGGATTTGCTAATTGCTCTAAAGTTGGTGTCGGTACTGTATTAGGGCGTTCTCCCTCGGTAGGCCAATCAGCATAGTGATGATTATAATGCCAGATCATTTTCCCTTCATATAGGGGAACATAAACCTGATTATTTAAAAGAAATTTATTCCCATTTAATTCCGCACCTTCATTGATGAGTTGAAAGTAGGTGCGAAAAAGATGTGAATCGTTGGACATGTCAAACATCCTTGCAAACTTTACGTTCCATGGATTCTTTTCAGTTATATCATTTATTAGTACTGTACAACGCCTATAAATTTTAGTGGTAAGCATTGCATCGCGACTTGTACGGAACACCGGACATGTCTTAGTGTTGGGATTTAGAAGTTCAAAATCTGTTGTTTTAAGTTTATAAATTCTTGCAGGATCGAGAAGGTGATCTAGACGAGTAAGATAAAATCCACCCGAAACTTCACGTGGATTATTTTGTTTTTTCCCAACAGTAAGGAGACAGAATTTAAACATCCGATGAATATCAAATAAGCCTTCTTTATTCTCAAAATCATAAAGAGATATTAACCTATTTTCTTCAATGAGATTAGAGAAAAATGTTTTGTTACTATCATTTACTGCAATACCTGTAGGCAATACCAATCCCCACGCCTCTCGTGAGCAATTATAACAATGCTCAGCAAATAAAGGATATAAATCAATATCTCCAGTTGCTGTCATCGGGAAACGACCGCTGAAGCGAACATAACGACTCATGGCTTCAGCATTAGCCAAAGCCATGTGGTATACTATATAAAGTTCTGAATCAGTATTCTTAAGGTTTGTAATAGCCTGCTTCCGTTGTGCTGCGGTACCCGCATTTACAATGTCTGCACGGCCATTTTGCTCAAACCATTTCTTATCTTCCACCTTTATTTTATCCCAAGGTGGATTACCACACATCACATCAAATCCGCCTCCATCAGCAAAGACCTCAGGAAACTCAACGCACCAATGGAAGAAACGATTGTCCTGTGCCACTTCGTTCACTTCTTGCTTGAACGAATCAGGCAGAACTTGTAAACCTTCCATCTCCTCAGCTGTATAATCAAGATACTTTATCTCCTGTAAAGCATTATAGACTGTACGGGTATAGGGAATATTGAATGGGGTAAATGTCTCGGTTTCATCATCAAATTCTGAAGCCAAATCTGTTGCATGGAATTGTTTGTAGAAACTATAAACATATATATCACAAGCTCGTCGTAGACATTCTACACGAGGAGATTGCATTAATTCCTCCCATTTTGATTGCTTGGTAAGCTCTTGTAAAAGAGAGTCTTCTGGTAAATCATTTATTTCTTTTACCTTACCGGCCAGTCCGATCTGTTCGCTATCAATGCTTTGAATAGCAATATCCTGACTGAACAGGGTTACGGATAAGCCTATATTTTTCCCACTACGAACTAAGTCGACATCTTTGAGAGCCTGTTTGTTGAGTTCAATAATTTTTTTCTTGGTTTCTTTATTATCAGCAGTAAAGGCTTCTTTGGGAACTCCATCAAGGAGTACATCAAGGTTGGTCACTCCAACCACAGAGTTACCGCAACGAATATGATGGTCAAGGAAAGATAGTGGTTTCCCAGCACAATAACCTTCAATCCAAAGCACAACTTTACAAAGTTCTACAGCATCGGGATTATAGTCTACTGCATAGATGCACTTCTGAATTACTTCACGAAGCGCTTCACGATAGTCGAGCGAAGCTGGATTTTCTTCACCAGTACGTAGGGTACATATATACCAGGCTAAAGTTCGAGCCATAGCCAAAATAATATGACCTGAACCACTAGCGGCGTCACATACTTTCATGGAGAGTAGTGAACGAATTTTTTCTTCAGTGGTCTGACATTTGGCAATACGCTCTTTAATTACCGGCTCCAAGGTTGTACGAATAAGACTTTGCACGAGGTCTGGACGGGTATAGTAGGAACTAGATGATTTCCGATCAAGGCCTGCGCCAAAAGTAAAATTCCACTCTGAGACGGATGTTCCCTGCATAATGATAGCACGCATTTCAAGAATGCCTTCATATACTGACCCAAACTCTTCTACATCAAGAGATGAATAATTAATCTTTACCCGATTTTGTTTCTCGTCCCTAAACTCATTTAGGCAAGAGAAAGCAGCCAGAAGCTGTTCATTAGTAATCTGGCATTGACGTAAATAATGCAATGTCTCAGAAGCGAATAATACGCCTCCAAGAGGCTTGATAAAGAGTGGAGCTCCAAATGTTTCATCTTCAAAAAGTCGGAAAGAATCCATTAGCCCTTCCCATAAGTCACAGTAGCGTTCATTGCGCAAATAGGGTAACTCTGACAAGCCACGTAAGCGAGACACTGCATAATATTTTTTGTAAATGTCCTGGCAACGAACTTTTTGATCATAATCATTATCTGTATCCGGAGCACCGATATTGTATACCAGATTGCGGTCTTCAATAATAAAGAGAAATAATAATCGGTAAATAAAATGAATCAGTTCTTTATTCAAAGTCTGTGCGTTTGCTTCACCATTGATGACAGCCTGTCTGAATACTTCATTACCTTCACCTTTTCCACATACCACTGAGCGTCCCAGTATTTCCATTGCTTTTTGAACGGCATCACTCAACCCTGCACGAATGCGGTTACCGCTTTCAATAGAGCGATTGAACCATTGTTCCATGATACAGGCATCGTCCCCGCTGTGTGTGAAACGGGAAGAATGCATCAGTCGGAACAACAAGCAGAATTCAGCATAATGATCTTCTTCGACCATACGACGTATGTCGAACTCAATGTATGTAAGTTTGACTAATTGTCCGGTGTTACGAATAAGGCGTAATACTTGGCCATTAGTTACAATGCCATATACATGTTCGGTATTATTTAGATAGTCAAGCATAGTAGCTTGAGGTGACTTTTGGCGGCGTTCACCTTTGATTCGCTGGTCGAGTGTACATTTGTCGAGAAGATCTAATTCTGCATCACCAGTTTTATCTCCGACTATAATAATTGGCATTTGGTCCAATTCGGGACAAATATAAGGTATGTCGAACTTACGTTCGCCTACTTCAATTTGTGTAGGTTGATAATCTAACTGATAATCAAGACTTGAAAAGAACCGTTCCATGAGACGACGTACAGCTTTCGTTCCGTATGGGTCGCGAAGAGAGTTACGTTCAGAAAATAGTTTCCAATCGTTACGCAGACTGCTCCATGCATTATCAATTTTGGCCGTGAGCGAAACATCAAGATTAAAATCTTGTTCACGGTTACCTTGCATGGAAGATTCAGTCTCTATTTCATGTAAAATATCATCTGAGAGAAGATGGCCATATATATGTATAGAAGTATAATCCATATCCAATAGTTTACTTTATAAATGTGATACTTTGGGTGTATAAACAAACGCAGCTATAACATCCATGGGAAGAATTGGCTTTACTACCTGATATTCTGCTTCTGAAAGATACGTACGGTATCGTGCAAACGAACGTACCAGGTTATTTGCCCGTTCTGTGGCAATGTCGTCGGTGTGTAGGCGTAGTGTCGCTTCATTGTTAATCCATTCCAAACGGCGGTTGAAGATATTGCGTTGAGCAGCTAAGTCAATATCACCGGTTGGCTGTGAATCCAAAAATAGATTTTGGCATTCAGCCTCTGAAATGAAATCATGATTGTCTACTTTCCCCTTATACCCAAAGAATATCATTTCCTCACCAACCAATTGATTATCGTTGTGTTTTGTCTCGCTAATTACAGATCGGACTCGCATAAGGAGTACGGTAGTAACCATATCAACCTTGTCTGTCTCTATAACCATTGCACGGCAAGCTCCCAAGTTTCCGCCGTTGATTGTATCATTGACAACACTCCTTGAAAGATCTTCTACGAAAGTGTGATTACGTCCAATATACATGTAGTTTTTAGGAGTAGGCGAAGCAAATGAAATCCGCACTGTTCCTTTTTTATCTACCGTCCGTTGAAAGTAGGATTTCAAATTTTCTGGCAGTTCGATAAATTGGAAGGAATAGCACAGTGGAATACTATCCACTTTTACATTGATACCGGCATGTCGTAATTCTCCGATAACGAAATCCCTTGTATCGTAAATATCACCTATAACCTTTTTGGCTTCATTCAGACTTTCAATCAACCGGGTCGGATCCATTGCTTTCGTATTATGGGCAAAGTAGGTATGTGACTTCTTTTCAATTTCTACAGCTCGTTGAATACGTTTATCATGTTCTTCAACCGTTTCTGAAGCCCACTCCATATCAAAAAGAGTCGGCTGTTTAATAAATTCCTTTTTCGTGTCGAGTACAATAATCTCTTCCATAATACTCTCCATAAGCGTAGAATCATTATCGGCAATTGGGATGTAAATACCTAATGATTTTCGAATCTGATTTTGCTTACGATAAAGTACTTTCATGATGATTTTGTCGACAGGATTCGTGTCTTCATCAAAGAGCGTAAAAATCGCAACTTCCTTTTCAGTCTGTCCAAAGCGATCTATACGACCGTTACGCTGTTCCATACGATTAGGGTTCCATGGTAAATCATAATGAATAACACAATTAAAACCCGTTTGAAGATTTACTCCTTCTGAAAGACAATCAGTACATACTAATACATGGCGAGGTGCTTTAGCTAATTCTTCAATCTTCATTTTACGGTCTTCATCCGTAAGTCGACTGGTTATCACTTCAACCGATACATCTTTGTATTTTTTATTGCCAGATAAATGTTTGGCTATATAGTCTTTACAATATTCTGCTGTCTGTATATATTGACAAAAGACTATTGGAGCATATCCAGAATTTAAAGCAAATTCAACATTCTTTGCCAATTCTGTAACTTTGCTATCTTGTCCCTTTTCTTTGATTTCTCGAAGGATTGAAATGAATGAACGGAACTTGTTCTTCTCACTATTTGATGATTCCTCGTATGATTCAGGAATTACATCATCATTGAAAAGCCCATCTTTTAATGCATCATTAAATTTATAAATCTTGTCGTTATCTTCTGCTACATTTTCAGAATCATTAGAGCGTTTGTTTATTTTGTTCTGTAGCATGCTAATACCTGCATCTGGACTTGACATCACACCTCTGATAAGGGCCAATAGATCCCAGTAAATATAGCGTTGTTTTATTTTACCTAAAGAACGTGCAGCTTTGACACCTTCACGTACATAGTCTATAATGTTCATAAGGAGAGCATGGTACTGAGCACTTAATTCATATTTGGCATCAAATTGAACGCGAGTAGGAAATATCATATCATTTCCTACATAAGGTTTAACATCTGCACGACGGCGTTGGATAAAATAATGTGACAGTTCTTCACGTTGGCGAGCATCTTCCAATGTGAAATGTTCAAACTCAGGTTTTAAGAGCCCGATAAGTGATTGAAATTCCTCATTATTTCCACTATGAGGAGTTGCAGTAAGAAGTACTATATGCCTTTCTGATTTAGACAAATCAGAAAGTAAAGCATGGCGTAGCTGCTGACTCTTGTTGGCACCTTTGGGCTTAGCGCAAGTATGTGCTTCGTCCACTATGATAAATTCCGGACAATGTTGTAGAAACATTGGCTTTCGGTCTGAAGACTTAATATAGTCTATAGAAATGATTTGGAAGGGTATATCGCGGAACACATTTTGATTGGCACGCATATTCTTTTCCAAACGGCTTATTGTGCTGGAGCGGATAATTTCGGCTTCCAGCCCAAATTTATCGCGAATTTCATTCTGCCATTGCTCGCATAGGTGTGGCAAACATATAATAGCAAAACGTTGAATCTCTTTGCGATCCAAAAGTTCTTTAGCAATTAATAAAGATTCCAAAGTCTTACCTATACCTACATCATCTGAAATCAGCAAACGTATAACCTGGTGTTTCAGGGCCAATATGAGGGGGACCATTTGGTAGGGGCGAGGTTCAAAAGAAAGTCGTCCTAAACAATGGAATGGTCCTGCTATGTCACGAAATGATAATCGGCACGCATTATAAAGAATACGTGCTGCCTCAGGATAACTATTCGCTCCCACATCATCAGATGAGGGCTTGCGAAAATCATATGAGCAGACCATTGAATTTAGTTGGTCTTTATATAATGGCTTATACAGACCGATAACTTCGGCATCTGTACCACCTAAAGGTTTTATAATTAATATATCTTTATCTGATGACTGTTGAACCACCCATGGACGTGAGCGAAATTCAACAAGTGTTCCTGTTTTATATTCCATCTCAATTAACTTATTGGAGTAAATATGTCTGAATGTGCAGATACTAACTCTGCCAATGGCGTTTTGTAGTACCAAACGATGACTACATAGCCGGCATCTTCAAGCACTTCTCTTTTCTTTCTATCATCTTCCTGCACTTCTGGTAAATCATGGGGTGTACCATCACAAAATACCACGATTCTATCACCATATATAAAGTCTGGTTGCACATAATATTTTTCTGGAAACATTGGCTGGGCTTTATCTGGTAGACGAAGCTTATGCTCATATAAATATTTTAAGAATTCGTATTCTGTGCTGCTATTATGGTCACGGGTTGCTTCGAGTTCCTCATACTGTTTATCGTAGCTTTGAAGTTGGCCAGCATTACGCACTTCTATATCAGCATTCATCATGATAGATAATGTATTATATATTTTTCTAATATCAATAAGTTGATGATATGGCTGATTGTAGTAATTAAGCAAATTAGTATAATCTGCAGGAATTAATTTGGCACGCTCTTCCTCAGAGAGTGGTGTAGTTCTTCCATAACAGATTTCATAAGCTCGTTTTACTACTGCGTGATAAGATGCAGGCTCTAATACTAAGCGTTCCAGTACACCTAATGAACCTTCTGCATTTTCGTAAATGAGAAGATTGGGGACTTTTTCATCTCCCATTACATCGGCTCCTATTTCACTACCTTCTATTTGAAAGACATCTTCTATTGCTTGCTTAAATGCATACAAGAATGTACGAACAGCTCCTTTATCTGATAAAGCAAGCGTATCAAGAGGCTGAATATAAATAGCATTTGCAGTTGTCTCTGTAAATAACTTGACGTACTTGATATTGTTTGGCTCTTCCGGATGCTGTTGTTGTTTTTGCATATGAATTGCCATACGTTCTGCACTAATCCAATCACCTGTTTTTGTATCAAAGGCAAAGCCATTTGCATTGTCGTCATTTTTTGATTCCAGAATATAAGTCAAGCGGCATGAGGGGATGTAACGAATATTGGCTAAATGAGTTCCATTATTAGTCTTTAGTTCGCACATGCTTATTGCACGAGTATCATCTGAAGAGAAATAGGTTTTTAATTGATAGAATTTTCGACTTCGTTCTTCTTCCTGACACGTAATTTTTTCGCTTTCTTGTGCTACCATGTCTTGTAATTGTATACAATAGCCTGGTATCATTTTAGAGACACCATCAAGACTCTCTCCTGTGATTATATCTGTATGATGTGAAGCATTCTCTTGATTTTTGTAAATTACTCCCGTTTTGGGATTGTAGAAAAATTTGTTAGGCGTTACTTCTCCCGTTAACATCATGCGAGATACACGGAATTTGCCACCATCATTGTAGATGATATTTTGAGGACCAAATTCTGTTAATGCCAATGATTTTGCCCGGCTAAGATATTCTACCTTATCGCTATTTTTATATTGCAGTAAAGCTCTCTGAGGTAATTTTGTAAAATTATATCCTGGCAAGAATCCTTCGCTGGCAAAATATCTGTAAGGGTAGAATTCGTTCTCTTCCGCATTTTTCCCTTGATTTTGTCCGAGAAGCATATCGCGAAGCTCGATTCCTCGTCTTTCCTTTAATAGTGCCTCTTTCTTTTCCTTGGAATTTTCACCATATATATTATTTCTGGTAACAGTTTGTGCTTCTTCAATCTGCTGTTGAGCTAATTTATATAAGCTACGCCAGCGGTTGAGAGCTTTGTCAAAATCATATAAATAACTATCCAAAATCCGGTCCATCCAACTGTCAGAGAACCAATATGGCATTTCTTTGTCGATTCTACTAGACAAATAATAGTCTGATATAGCTTGCTTAAAAATGGCTTTAATCTCTTGTTTTCGTTCTTTTGAAAGTTGGAGATGATGAACAACTTCGGGTTTTAACGTGATGTTATTTGCATTACTATAATCAACTAAATCTGCAATCCCGTTAGATAATTGAGGAATGGGGCATATGGATAATATAGTAGAATGCAAATGGGTCGAGAATAATTCTTCGTTAACCAATTCCATACGTGGTGCTTTTACCTCACCACTCACCATCTTTTCAGGATGACGAAGATAATAATTTTCGTGTGAGTTACGTGTACGGCAGTAAGTATAGATTAAAGCTGCTTGACCGCTACGTCCTGCACGACCGGCACGTTGAGTATAATTTGCTGGAGTAGGTGGAACATTGCGCATACCCACTATAGATAGGTCTTTAATGTCAATACCAAGTTCCATGGTAGGTGAACAGTATAGTACAGGAAACTCTCCATTACGGAATTGCTGTTCTCGTTTTTCACGTTCATCTTTAGGAACCTGACCTGTATGATCTTTCGCTTCCAAATTTATATTGGAAAGCGGAATATTTTTATAGAAGTTCTGAAAATAGTTATTAGGGGTATAAACAATTTCATCCCCAATAGTCCTAATTCTTGTAAGATCTGTTCTCACATTTTTTTCATCACCTTTTTCCCATAAAATGCTTGAATAAAATAATTGGTAAGCTCCGTCATTTTCTTGAATGTAATTACCCAATGCAGCAAATAAAGATTGCATATAGGAAACATAATCTTCTGAATTACGGATTGTTGCAGTACCTCCATTTATATTCAAGAAATCGCGAACAAAAAATGCCAATTTAGAGCGATAGCCAGCGACCTCTTTTCCAAAAGCCTTGCGCTTATTCTGTGGTTTTACAAAGCATAATGCATGTGAGGCAGTAATTCTGTCGTTATCGTCTAATGTCCATGGACTTTTTAGATTTTCTCTAACTTGTTTCTCTATGTCTTTTGCAGCCTCTTCTGTTCTATCATCAGAATATATGCACAATTTGTGACGCATATAATCCAATATTTGGATGATGAAGCGTTCCTTATTTTCATCAGATAATCCGTCTAGTTCAGGTATATCATAGAGACGGTCGCAACCATTCTCACCTGTAATTTCGTCATGGAGATATTCATAATTAATCTTCAATAGTGCACATTCTTCAAGATTGGGCATGTTTACTTGCCAGTTTCCAACCAGATCATCGTAGATGATAGTTCCTAAATATCTTTCCATTACATTTTCTACTTTCTTTGCACGTCCTCCAGTCCAATTGGGGAATCGGAAATAATCGTTATGAGAAAGATGAAGGTGCTTAAATACGAGTCTAGCAATTCTATCACTACCAATAGGCTCATCTGCTTCTTTTACAGCATTCCAAATGGCAGAGCGTATTTTACCTATACGTATAAAATCATTAAAATGGCCAGATTGTAGGGCAGCATCCTGACGAGCATCCACAAAAGTCATGACTTTACAGTCTGCAGGTTCTACATTTGCATTTCTCATTTTTATGACATTCTCATATGAAAGTACGGTTGTTGCTGTACTTCTACCTTCACTACCAATTTTTGATAACTTAGACCATTCTTTACTTGATCCTGAATAGATAGCTTTTGCCGTTGGATCATACTTCAGTGGACTTGGCACATATATTCCTTCAATACACTCATTATTAACATCTTGAACTTCTGAAAGGTTCCCATATATTGTAAAATAAACTCTTTTTGGGAAACGATCTAAATAAGTTTTCTTAAATTTTCGATTCCCATTTTTATCTATAGTGTACCAGTCCTCTGGAATATCATCTGAATTTGGATCTAATAAGAAATCTTCAACAGATTCATTCTTATGGGGAACGATAATATAACCGTTGTTTATAGTAAATTCTTGCTCTTCTTCATCTAATTCATTACGCTCATCGTAATTCCTGGGTAGAAGAGTGTCGTTTATAATTTTTACAGAATACAATTCATGTCCGCTTAAACGACTGAACATGATAGGATAGTATTGTACTTTATGCTCATTATCAGACAATTCTTCACAATATAATTTTTCATCAACTGTAATGTAACGGTTTTCAGGATTTCCTAATGTTGCATATACATTTCCGGTCTGAGGAATAAATTGATGGATTTTATAAGGTAATAGATTAGCCTCTTGATTAATATTAATATCATTACACCAGTTTAATATATCAATAATGTGCTGAATACAAATATCTATTGAGACTTTTCTATCAATATAATTATGTAATTGTTCAGCTATTTTCCTAATAGAACAAGGGGCTCCTCGGAAGTACTTTTGTTCCTGTTTGTCAAAGCGCAGCGCAATGTTCTGCTCAATCCAATTGGCTGTAGGATGATTACGGAGCATATCAGCATTTAAATCTGACGGAATAGGAGAATTTATAACTGATAGTATATCCTCTTTAGAATAATTTGTATTGGATAAGCCAACCTTCAAAGTTTCATCTACAACTTGATTAATATCATAGGAGCTGCCAAAAATGCAAGAAGCAACTTCTGCAACCTTTTGACGCTGTTCTTTATAGCTAAGTCTATCATCTGCAACCATTGTGGCAGATGTTCCAAAACATAACACTGGCTTTTTAGCTTGTGCCTTTATTCGCCTAATCAAAAATGAGACATCACTACCTTGCATACCACGATAGGTGTGCAATTCGTCAAATATCAAATAATGAAGATTCTCAAGGAAACAATCTCTGAGTCGTTTTTCATCGCCAGCTCGAGTCATTAAAAGTTCCAGCATCATATAGTTGGTTAATATGATGTTGGGAGGCGTAGTTTGTATGCGTTCTCTAACTTGTGAATCTTCTTGTCCTGTATATTTGGCAAATGTAAACGGGCATTCTTTTCCTGTTGCATTTTCATACTGTTGACGATATCTAGCCAACTCTTCGGATTGAGAGTTGATGAGCGCATTCATAGGATATACAATAATGGCTATTGTTTTATTGATAGAATCTTCTTGATGTTGTAGTATATAATTGAAGATGGTAGCCATAAATGTACGAGATTTGCCAGAACCTGTACCTGAGGTTACAATAAATTCTTTATCTTGACATCCTAATTCTATCGCCTCCTGTTGGTGTTTATAGAAGGGATTCTTAAAAAATAATCCTAAGTCTTTATGAATAGGGAAGCCATTTTTGATCATTTGACTGACATCGATTCCAGACGCAAAATTAGGATTAAACTGAATTAAGGCATCCGGCCACAATTTTTCACTTTTAATGGCCTCACTAACCTCTTTTCTTATCCGTTCGTCTTTTATGGAAACGAAACTACCGATATATTCTTTATAGCTTCGTTTTATTTCTTTGTATATATCTAATATATTCATATTTGTATATAATCGTTCTATTGTTTTGAGCTTATTAACAGTTCTCGAATATCGACTTCTAATATTTGAGATATTCTTAATAATGTTTCAAGACTTGGTTGGGAAGTGTTTGTGCACCATTTGGACACAGTAGCAGGATCTTTCTCTAATTGCTTAGCTAGCCATTTATTGGTTCGTTTTTTCTCCACAAGCACAACCTTGATGCGGTTTATGTCTTTTTCTTTTTCCATAAGGATTTTCTTTCGTTTCATGCAAAGATAAGAAAGCCTATCTATTTTTTATCATTTCAATAAGACTATTTGCAATATAAATTGCGAATTAGTTCAATATTGTATATAGAAAGACTATGTTTTTTTATCTTTGTAGAATGGTATAGTTGTGCTTATTAATATAAACTTGGTTTACTTACGAAAATGGAGCTACATACATTAGAGAATTTACATGAGGATTTTGAGACTGGAGTTTGGAAAGTTCGAAATTTCGTTTTGCCAAACGCATCTGAATATCTTTGGGATATTGATAATATCAGATGGGCTGAGACTGGTTTAATCAATGCTTTTGGATCAAATAGATTTTTTGATGAAGCATCTCAGATGATAGCTAATTCAATATACCTTTTTCAAGAAGGTTTTTTTGACGCCGCATTTTATTCATTACGTCAATCTATAGAAATTTCAATCGGAACTCTGTATTTAACTGCAAATCCGGAAAAGATGAATGAATGGAAGAAATTAGAACCAGGCTTTGAATCTGGAACAATGGCTAAATTTTTACGAGAACATGAGCCTGCTTTTAAAGAGATTCGAAGCAAAATGCCTGCTTTTTTTGATAATATTCATGCTACTCAGAAAAAGACGAATAAGTATGTACATAAACAAGGATTTTTCTCTTTTTATACCACACAACGATTGTCTTGGTCTGACCACCGAGAAGAGAAAATTTATAATAAAATCGTTGCAGACTTTGAAGAAACTCTTAAAGTTGCAATTGGAGCTGTTGCCGTATATCGCTTAGCAATAGATCCATTGCCTATTATATTAATGGATGCAGAATTAATGACGCGTTCCGGCGATTTTGTGACAGAACCATATTCAAAAGAATTTGTAGATAAATATATTGGTCTTGAAAATATTGAATTATACAAACAAACAGAAATTTATCAAGATTATAAAGACTGGCTGATGTCTCAAGAAAAACAAAATGAAGCAGTTTATAATATTATTCATTGGCAAATAATAGATAGAAATAAATTTGATGATATTTCAGCGCAAATTCATTTATTGTCGTTTACAGATAAAATTGCAGTTGCAATTATAATGTCATCGATAAAAATTCCACAAGTATATATTGACGGCTGTTTTCATTATTGTTCAGAAGTGAAACCGCTACATTCTGGTATAATCTGTGGTGATTTATATTATGACGTTTTTTTTACTAATGATAATAACTTTAATATACCTTATAAAGGATGTGCATATATTTCGAGAATTAAAATTCTTGATAATTACTCTTATATTGAATCAAATGACGTGCTTGATGAATCAGAAATTAGAGTATTAAATAATATTGCAGAGACATTTGAAAAAGAGTGTATAAAACAAGAAAAAGAGGTGCTAAATGGTATGAAGAACAGAAAGGGAAGGAATAATAAATATTGTAGAAAAAAATGAAAAGGAAATAAAAAGGAGAGGATTCCCTCTCCTTAATAAAGAAATCTACATTACACCTCCAACTCCTTCAACGGCGACCCATAATTATATTGTCTGAAAAATCCTCTATGGATAAGTTTCAAACCAAGGGTCTGATAATACTTGTAGTCATCATCTTCGGTGCAGAGGTATTTGTAACCATAGCGTGGGGCGTACTCCTTGAAGAAGCGGGCAAGATCTTTCAGGTTTTCCTGCTGGTTTCGTTTGAAGTTACTACGCACAATGATAATGCTCCAGTCGGGGTAGTGACCTACACCACAACTGTATTCCCAAAAACGGATGTATAAATCCATTTCGCCTACATGGACAGAAACACAAATGCCGTTGGCGTTGTGCA
>OOCI01000081.1_pt1 | contig 87612 bp, 66 predicted proteins | sample 1671761 | NCBI WGS metagenome assembly OOCI01 (sample SAMN06348190, study PRJEB24527) | human gut metagenome | biome: human gut; feature: ankylosing spondylitis patient; material: feces | host: Homo sapiens | place: China | collected 2015-10
TCATCTTTCCATCAGAATACGGTCACTTATTCTATTTGCTACTTATTATTTACTATGTTCTTACCTCGCTGGAGAAGGAAACTCTGTATCTCTGAGGCAAGATAGAATGATTTCCCGTTCTTTTCAACCGAGTAATATTTAATCTTGCCCTCTTGCCTGTAACGTGCCAGAGTTCTTTGTGACACACCAAGGAGTTCTGCCAGATCCACATTATCAAGCAGTTTATCCCCATTCATACATTCTTTCAGACGGTTCATCTGATCCAGTTTCTTTTCAATGCGGGCAAATCCCTCTACCATGGTTCCTATCAGTCTTTCGAGTATCTCATTATCTATATATGACATAATTCCAATATTATAAGTGAATAAATCGATACTCTTTTCGTGCGCACTCAAGAGTATATACTTATAGTAGTGAAAATAGTATGCCTAAATCTGAGATAAAGATTAATAAGTTTGCTAACCGCTGATAATCAGGTGCATAAAATTCTTTACTTAATATTTAGTGTAAACTAAAAGTGTAAACTATATAATAAAGAATTGGAAACCGGTTAACACAGCCAACAACAATGACATCTGATGCTACCTGACGACACCTAATGACAACATTTTGTATCATATACATATTCAAAATACATTTGTACAAACTCAACTTTTTTGGATATGGAAATCATTGGAATTGAAACAGCTACATATGAAAAGACATTAAAGGAAATTGAAAACTTCCTTGATACCATTGATAAATTGATAACAGCTTCTTCACAGAAAACAATAGGGGAATGGTTGGATAACCAAGAAGTTTGTCTGATTCTCAAAATTTCTCCCAGAACATTACAGAATCTTAGAGATACAGACCAAATCTCTTATTCTCAAATTGGAAAAAAGATTTATTATAAAAAAGAAGATATTCAGAAGTTCATTGAAAAACACAACAGAAAATTATGAGCAAAGTAATTACCCAAGATAATGAGCAAGTTATTCAGATATACAATAGGTTAAAAGATACGCTAACAAGACTCGAAAATATTCTGAAGAGCAACAACCCAACACTTAATGGGCATAGATATATGAATGATGCAGAATTGGCAAATTACCTTAAAGTATCAAGACGCACTTTACAAGAATATAGAAATAATGGAATCTTATCCTATTATCAGATTGGAGGTAAAATTTTATATCGGGAATCTGATATAGAAGAACTTCTTGAGAAAAACAGACAGGAAGCATTCCGTTAAACATTTCTTGGAATTTTCGTTGATTTTCAAAGCAAAAATCCGTATCTTTGCAGTACTGACAAAGAGTTGTATATCAGTGCAGAACAAAGAAGTTCAATCGAGGTGAAATAGGTGGACTAAATGATAAACAGCAAGATAAGTAACTGATTATTAGCGATAAAAAATATAAGGTTCCGCCCCCAAGCGGATCACTCAAAGGAAGGCGATTATCTCAAAAAGATAATCGCTTTTTTCGTATTAACACGCAGCTCTGCACTTCTAATGTAAGCCAAAATGCAAACCCATAAGCCAACCTCTACACTACAACGCTAAACCTCAACTCCAGCTTCGTAAAGTGCCACTTGGGCAACAGAGAATAGAGCTCTGTGGCAAGCAAAATGAAAAGCACCGTTTTCCAATGCGTAAAACACTGCTTTCTGCATCGGAAAACAGTGCTTTACACAAGAGAACTTCCCCTGTGCCTCACAGAAACAGAGAAACCCTCAGACATACAGTGAAAAAATCTGCTTGGCCCGAACTCTGATTTCCGCAAAAATCAATATCTTTACCCTGAAAATAATAAAAAGACAAACCATGGCAAAGAAAGATTACATACAGGCCAACAAAGACTGGCTTGCGGCCAAAGCAACGGAAGAGGGCGTCAAGCCCCTACCCAAAGGCATCTATTACAAAGTATTGGCAACAGGAGCTTCAGACAGCAAGCACCCTACTCCGCGCAGCATTGTCACGGCCCACTACACAGGGTGGACCATCAACGGCAAGAAATTCGACAGCAGTCGTGGCGGCACACCTGCCGCTTTCCGCCTGAGCGACCTGATAGAAGGATGGATAATAGCCATGCAACAAATGTGCGTGGGTGACAAATGGGAAATCTACCTTCCTGCCGAAATGGGATATGGCAAGTTCTCGCAACCAGGCATACCCGGCGGTTCCACACTGATATTCGAAATCGAACTGCTGGGCATCGGCTGACACTCCCCCTGACAGGCATGGTTATCACCACACTTCTCATTATAAATATTTTCACTACTATAAAAACATTTGTCGCAAGAAGTTGCTACATTTGTAGCGACAATCATTTTATATTAAACCTCTAAAAACAGAAAAAAACGATGCTTACACAGATTATAAACGGACGCATATTCACGCCACAAGGATGGCTGAACGAGGGTTCCGTACTGATGCGTGACGGAAAGATATTGGAAGTGACAAATTGCGACCTGGCCCTCATCGGTGCCAAGCTGATTGATGCCAAGGGAATGTACATCGTCCCCGGCTTTGTATGCATGCACATACACGGAGGCGGCGGACACGACTTCACCGAATGCACAGAGGAAGCTTTCCGTACAGCTACCCATGCCCACCTGCTCCATGGAGCCACGACCATCTTCCCCACCCTGTCCGCATCGCCTTTCGACAAGTTGCATCAGGCAGCCGCCCTCTGCGAAAAGATGATGCAGGAGCCGGGCAGCCCGGTAGAAGGCCTCCACATCGAAGGTCCCTACCTGAACCCCAAGATGGCAGGCGAACAATTTGCCGGACAGGTGAAAGCCATTGACGAAAAAGAATACAAGGAATTGCTGGAAAGCACAAACTGCATCCGCCGTTGGGACGCCTCACCCGAGCTGCCTGGCGCACTGGAGTTTGCCAAATATCTACATGAAAAGGGGATTCTGGTAGCCGTATCACACACCGAAGCCGAATACGATGAGATCAAAGCTGCCTACGAAGCAGGATTCACACATGCCGCCCACTTCTACAATGCCATGCCCGGCTTCCATAAACGCCGCGAATACAAATATGAAGGTACTGTAGAAAGCGTCTACCTGACCGACGGCATGACCATCGAACTGATAGCTGACGGCATTCACCTGCCTTCTACCATCCTGCGCCTGGCCTATAAGCTGAAAGGAGTGGACCACACTTGCCTCGTCACCGATGCCATGTCCTGTTCGGCAACTGCCGGCAAGGAAATCAACGATCCTCGCTACATCATCGAAGACGGTGTATGCAAGCTGGCCGACCGTTCTTCCCTGGCAGGTAGTATTGCTACAGGCGACGTATTGGTACGTACCATGGTGAAAGCTGGTATTCCGCTGGGCGATGCCTTACGCATGGCCAGTGAGACTCCGGCACGTATCATGAACATATTCGACCGCAAAGGCTCCCTGCAGAAAGACAAGGATGCCGACATCCTCGTCATGGACAAGGACCTGAACATACGTGCCGTATGGCAAAACGGTCAACTCATTGAAGAGACCAATACGTTATTCTGAGAAAGAAAAACCTAATCCTAACTTTTAAAACAGAGAAAAATGAAGAATGTTAAGTTAATGAGTGTAGTGCTCAGCATGGCCATTTTGGCCGGCAGTTGTGGAACAATGAACAACACAACCAAAGGGGGCATCATCGGCGGCGGCGGTGGCGCCGTAGCAGGTGCAGCCATTGGAGGTCTGATCGGTAAAGGGAAAGGAGCCGCCATCGGCGCAGCTGTAGGAGCTGTAGTAGGCACCGGCACTGGCGTTGTCATTGGTAAGAAGATGGACAAGAAGGCAGAAGAAGCAGCAAAAATTGAAGGTGCAGAAGTCGAAAAAGTAACAGATACCAACGGACTGGCCGCTGTCAAAGTGTCGTTCGCATCGGGCATCCTTTTCGGATTCAACTCTTCCACACTGAGCAACGAAGCCAAGGCTTCTCTGCGCGATCTGGCACAGATATTGAGAGACGATCCGACCACAGACATCGCCATCATTGGTCATACAGACAAAGTAGGCACGTATGAAGCCAACGTCAAGGTATCCAAAGATCGTGCCTATGCGGTAGAGAACTATTTACAGGATTGTAATGTATCTCCTGCGCAATTCAAAGTCGTCAAAGGTGTAGCCTACGATGAATACGACGAGAGCAAGTCGGCAGATGAAAACCGACGCGTAGAAATCTACATGTATGCCAGCGAACAGATGATTCAGGAAGCTGCACAACAGTAAAAAAAGATACATGCGAATACAAAAGAGGCGCGGATGCTATGCAATCTGCGCCTCTTCTTTTTTATATTCACAGAAGATTATTTGACCAACTGCTCGTATTCAACAGAGGCTAGAATAAAGGTACCGACCGCTTTCCCTTCGTTCTCCACTACCGTCACATCCTTACCTGCCAGGTAGTAATTGACAGTTCCCGTACGAGACGGATCTTTGGCCGGTCCCAGACCTGCCGATGCACACGTCTGCACCACGTCCAACTTACCGTCTTCTCGCTCACGAATAAAGGTCTTAAGCAAACCTTGATACGCCTTTTCGGCTACTGGGAGATAAATCTCGCGATCAAGCAATCCCAAACGGATTCCCTTCAGATAAGCATACGTAAAAATGCCGGATGCAGATGCCTCCAGATAATTTGACTCCGTTCCTACATTATATACTTTCCCATTAATTGTATCTCCTTTGCCATCGGCAGCCGTTTGTGCATCGTATTGAAGCAACTGATACCACACACCAGAAACCGGATCTTGCCAACGTTTCAGTCCAGCTGCCACCTGATTGAAGATAGCCAACACGTCAGGATAGTCTGCATGATCTTTTGGCATATACTCAAGCACATCGGCCAAAGCCGCAAAATACCAGCCCATGCCACGCGCCCAAAACTCTTTACTACATCCTTTGAAAGGTTCTTCCTGATTGGCCCAGAAAGAATTTTCATCCTCAGGAGTAGCCGACCATGCGTGATAGTTCAACTGCTTGCCTTCGTCATAGGTATATTTATTGATAGTCTTGAACTGTAAAGCAATGTCAGCCCAACTCTGTGCATTGTCCTCAGCATCATCTTGTCCGAACACATGTTGCCACTGAGCATAAATCGTAGAACCCATATATAACCCATCAAGCCACATCTGATTGGGATATACAGCCTTGTGGAAAAATCCACCTGCCCCAGGAAGTCCTTCTGGTATACGGGAATGATCATACTTCAATTTGTTACGGATAAGCGAAGCTGCGTTCTTATACCGATTGGCATCTTTCGTATTTCCTTTCTTCAATTCCTCCTTATAAAGAGTAAAGAAAACATTGCCCGCAGGCAAATCATCAATATTGCTTGGACGAAGTGCCGACTCTCCCTTGGCATTCAGGATAACAGAACCATCGGGCGTCGTGCTGTTGTCAGCAAAAGCTTTTACTGCATCGTAGTATTCCGTTTTTTCGGGATAAAGTGTCCATGCTTTCAGCACAGCATTCGCAACCAAACCAGACACATAATCCCAAGATGCACTGTCCAATTCCGCCTGATGATGACGGTTGCAATAGAAATCTACCAGACCGTGAGATTCCACCATCCGTTGCGAATACTTTTCCGGTTGGGAAACCTTCTGCCCAGAACCACAGCCTACCATCAAACACATGGAAGCTGCCAATAAAAGATAATTTTTCATGCTATTATAATTTTACATTCAAAAAACATTCGTCAATAAAGAAACAGCATTCACCTATCAGAAAGAGATACCGTGTTCGCTAACGGTGCAAATATAGTATTCCCCATCCAAAATAAAAACTTTTAGAACACATCTTTACAGGCACAATCCCCCACATATCGAGAAAAAACCTATTTTTGCACTATCATTAAACAAAAAAGACAACTCAACCATGAAATTCAAGAACAAAGTTTGCATCATTACCGGAGGAGCGGCAGGTATCGGCAGATGTCTGGCCGAAAGTTTCAGTGCTGAAGGAGCCCGTGTATATGTCATAGACAAGGAACAGGTCACAATAAAAAATGATCTGATCCATTTTTTCCAAGGTGACATTGCCGAACAGACTGTAATAGATACTTTCGTCGACTGGATACTTGCACACGAGCAACAAATAGATATCCTGATAAACAACGCATGCCTAATGAAGGGCGGTATCCTGTCCGGCTGTACATACGATGACTTCCTGTATGTGCAACGTGTAGGCGTGGCAGCTCCCTTTTGGCTGACCAGCCGTCTAAAGCCCCATTTTGCACCCGGAGCCAGTATCGTCAACCTGTCATCTACCCGTGCTTTCCAATCACAAACAGATACAGAAAGTTATTCGGCTGCCAAAGGTGGCATTACGGCCCTGACCCACGCACTGGCTATCAGTCTGGCGGGTATTGCACGCGTCAATTCCATCGCACCAGGATGGATCGAGACAGCCCGTTTTCACGAAGGAACAGACGTACCTCATTATACAGAAAGCGACCTTCTACAACATCCGTCAAGACGTGTAGGCGAGCCGGAAGACATCGTACAGGCAGCATTCTTCCTGTGCGACGAACGGAACAGCTTCATCAATGGTACCAACTTAACCGTAGACGGCGGCATGAGCAAACTGATGGTTTACCACAACGATGAAGGTTGGACCCTGGACAAGTGACATCTTTGCCGAAAAAACGTCATTCTGACAGACAGGGCACTTTCTGTCAGAAGTCCCAAAAGCCAACAAAGTATGCAAAGTTTTAAAAGAAAGAGATTGTTGATTAAAATTCTTTTCACAAGTTAAAAAGCGCCGAAACCTAAACTGACATTTCGGCAACCGGCACAAAGTTTGCAACTCCTTATGCGAACAACGAAACCGAAAGGTGGAGGAGTTCAGAGAAAAATGATAATAAACAACTTAAAAATAGGAGATTACAACTATGATGCCGATTAGAAAGTACAACAATCAGAACTGGTTACCGAGTATCTTTAACGATTTCTTTGATAACGATTGGATGGTAAAAGCCAACGCTACTGCTCCTGCCATCAATGTAATAGAAAACGAAAAAGATTACAAAGTAGAAGTTGCTGCTCCGGGCATGACAAAGGAAGACTTCAACATCCATCTGGGCGAAGACAATGAATTGGTCATCACAATGGAGAAAAAGAACGAAACCAAGGAAGAAGACAAGGAAAACAAGAAGTACTTGCGTCGTGAGTTCTCTTACTCAAAATTCCAACAAGCTTTTGTTCTGCCTGAAGATGTCGAGAAAGACAAAATCAGCGCCAACGTCACAGACGGTGTGTTGACCATTGAGTTACCTAAACGCACACCCGAAGAAAAGGCTAAAATCAACCGTGTAATTGAAATCCATTAATTGCACAATACCTTGTAGTAATTTGTCCAAGGCTGCTTTCCCCGCGAGGGAAGAGCAGCCTTTTTTTATGTTTTATTCCGGTTGCAACTCGTTGGCAGACGAAGGCAATTGCTTCCACCCTTCTCCAAAAGCATCGTAAGCATCGGTCACTACTACAAAAGCACGAGGATCCACTTCCTTTATCTTCAGCTTCACGCCCGCCACTTCTTTATAGCTTACCACGAGGAAAAGCATTTCTTTATCAGTGCCCGTATACAGTCCACTGCTCTTGATACACGTAGCAGTACGATCCAGATCCTCAAGGATGTATTTGTGCAAGTCAGTCATCTTGATATCGCTGATGACGAATATCAGCTTGTCATTCTTTGCACCGTTTATCATATAAGCAATGACACGCGAATAAATGAAAATGGAAATCAATGAATAGAAAGAAAGGAACAAGGCCGGTTGCACCATATCTTCAGCACTTCCGATGCCAAAACCGATCACAACAAGACCGAAACACACCACTACCCCATCGGCCAACAGAATGGCTCTCGAAAAACGGATGTGGCAATACTTCTGCAACAACATCCCCACAATGTCTGTTCCTCCCGTAGTAGCCTGATTACGAACCACAATACCACCACCGATACCGATAAGCGTAGCACCGATAACTGTCGTCAGCATCAGATGATCGGACAAGTCCATACAGCCTCCCAGCAGTTGCGTAGGGTCAAGTGCCTCCAGAGCTTCCTGCGTAGGATAGGCCACCCGCGACAGCATATTCATTATGAAAGGTGTAACCAAGGCAGCCGCTATGGTACGCGACCCCAACTTAGCTCCGAGCAAAACGACTGAAAGGATAAGCAGCGGGATGTCGAACATATAACCGAACGTACCCACCTGAATGGAAGGGAAAAGATTGTGAAGCACAATACTCGCTCCATACACTCCTCCCGGGATGATATTATAGGGGTTGATAAAAAACACAAAACCGGCTGCAAGAATGGTACATCCTAACAGGATGCTAATCCATGAATAGATTGTTTTCTTCATATAGTATTATTTTTATGCAGCAAAAATACAGAATTCCTACGGATAAACCGCAACAACCCCTGAGAAAAATCTCATTTCTCCATTACCTGGCTCCACATCTTCCGGCTACTTCAATCCACGGGCCTTATAGATGCGTTCCTTCGCTTCGTTGATTTCCTGGAATTTCACTTCGGCAGCCTTACGAATATCCTCACCCAGTGCCGCCACCTTGTCCGGATGATGCTTCAAGGCCAGACGACGATAAGCCGCACGAACTTCGGCATCCGTAGCTTCGGGAGAAATTTCAAGCACCTTGTAGGCATCTTCCAGCGAATTGCCACGCAGGTTGAGCATTGACTCTACCTCCTTCACCGACAGTCCCATGGCTACAGCTACCTCCTTCAGCGCTTCGATCTCGGCTTGGCAGACATTTCCATCGCTCTGCGCTATCTTCACCAGAAAATCCAGCATTTGCAAACGCTGTTCATAGGTCAGGTTGACAGCTATCTGCGCACCACAGTCGTGGATCGTATTCTTGAATGCCATCGGATCGGTCCGCTCCATCTGCTTCCGCCGTTCAAATAGGTTCAGCAGAATCTGTTCACCTTCAGCCACGGCACCTTCACCAAAGTTTACCCGCAGGAAACGGTGCACAAACTCCATCTCGCTGTGCATGATACGCCCGTCGGCCCGGATAATGTACGAAGCCATGACAAGCATGGCGAAAAGGAAACTGTTACGCTGCCCAATGTCTTCGCACCCCGATGAAGTCGGCCCATAATATTCACGTCCTGTCGCACCTTGTGCTTCTGCGTCCGTCGCCTTATCGAACAGTGCTCCTATCGCATAACCGGCCAGCGCCCCCAATGGTCCCATGGCCATAAATCCAACGACACCGCCAATCCATTTTCCGTATCCCATGACTCTATAATTTTATCCTAGTATAAAAAACAAATTTTCACAAAGGAACGCATTTTTCAGCTGTTTGCCAAAATCGGAAACAACAATTAAAACAAAATCATATTTTTGTAACAAATCGAAATAAACAAAACCAGCCTTATTTGCGATTATAATATGCTATTAACCAATAATAAACAAAAAACGATTGTATGAAACATCCTAAAGATGATTTTATCACCTACATGGCTGCCGTAACCGACCGACTCCAAAGTCAGGAGCGCTTGGGTACGGCACATGTCTATCGGAGTACACTCAACCGTATCAATGAGTTTATGGAAGGAAAGCATTTACCGTTCAAGGACATCACCCCCTTGTGGCTACAGACTTTCCAAAACCACCTGTTGAAGCAGATGCTCAATTGGAATACGGTTTCCACGTACATGCGCATGCTTCGCGCAGTCTACTACCGTGCTGTCGACGAAGGCCTCGCTCCCTTCCGTCCGCGTCTGTTCAAAGGAGTCTACACCGGTACACGCGTCACGGTGAAGCGTGCGCTCGACGAGCAGGCTCTCCGCCAACTGGAGAAGCCTCGCCCCCTGCCCGACCGTCTGGAACGTACCCGTCTCCTTTTCATGTTGCTCTTCATGCTGCGCGGCATTCCTTTTGTCGACATCGCCTACATGCGCCGTTGCGACCTGAACGGCGACATACTGACCTACCGTCGTCGGAAGACCGGTGCCTGGCTGACGGTACGTATCGAACCCGCAGCCATGGAACTGATTGAAAAGCTGAAAAGCCACGATCCGGACTCCCCCTATCTTTTTCCCTTCATCAAATCGACCGGTGCCGAAGGGTATAGAGAATACTGCAATGCACTACGCCGGTTCAACTACCAGCTGAGGCGACTAGCATCGCGAATGACAAGCGATGTGAAACTGAGCAGCTACAGCGCCCGTCACAGCTGGGCCACCCTGGCCAACTACTGCAACTTCCAGCCCGAGCTGATCAGCAACGCCATGGGGCATTCGTCGGTCAAAGTCACCGAAACTTACTTCAAACGCCACACCGACGACCGCATCAACGAGATGAACCGAAGCATTCTCGCGTACTTATTTATATAAATAGGGGAATAAGAAAAAGAAAAACACATCCGTTACTTTATAGGTAACGGGGAGTTGGTCGTTTATTGCTGCAAAGAACGTTTTTTTTTACATAAAAACCAAATATCTTTATAAATTTAACGCTAAAAGAAGAGATTTTTTTTATTGTACTTTTTCTTTCGCTTGCCCGAAAGAAAAAGATACCAAAAAGAAAGGGCCCCGTCTGCACTTCCGGGGCTGCTCCAGACGACTTTCAGTCTAAAGGACAGAAACTCGCTACGCTCAAACAGTCTGTCCTTCTTCACGCCTGAAATTCGCCCTCCACTTCACGCCCCTACAGTGAGGCCGGATAGCCATGCGGACCATATACATAAATGTCTAAAATTCAAATATATACAAATTTCCCTCTCAATGCGCAGCTCGGGCCTAATCGGAGGGGCGTAAAGCGAAGCCACGCTGTTTGCGTAAAAAAAGGCAGGCTGTCTGAGCGTAGCGAGTTCCTGCCTTTTAGCAAACAACGGGAGCGAAGTAGCCCCAGAGGTTCAGCCCTTGATTTTTTCTTTTGGTATCTTTTCTTTTGTATCAAGGCAAAAGAAAAGTACATCCGTTACCTATAAAGTAACGGAGTAAAAAAATAAAAACCATCGAAAACAATCAATATGCATCGGATTCGACACTTTTCGCTATTCTGCCTGCTCGCCTGCTGCCTCTCTACGGGGATGCGAGCCCAAACAAAAGGGGCCAACGAAACCGCTCCCTGGTCTATCAAAAGCAACCTGCTGTATGACGTCGCGCTCATGCCCTCGCTCGAAGTGGAATACCGCTTCAGTGAACACTGGTCCGCAGCCGTCGAAGGAAACATGGCATGGTGGACCAACGACAGCAAACACCGCTACTACCAGCTGGCCACCATCATTCCCGAAGCCCGCTGGTGGTTCCGTCCGCAAGGCGAACGCAAGGGACACTATCTAGGTCTCTTCGGTGGAGGCGGTTGGTACGACCTGGAAGATGGCGATAAAGGCTACCGCGGCGAAGGCGGTATGGTGGGCCTCAGCTATGGCTACCAGTTCCCCGTCGGACGCCACTGCGCCTTCGAAGCAGGCATCGGCGTAGGCTTCATGACCACCAAATACGACGAATACCTGCCCATCGACGGCCACTACGTCTACCAGCAGACCAGCCGTTTCAACTATTTCGGCCCCCTGAAACTGAAATTCGCTTTTGTATGGAACATCGGCCGCGGCGCGGAGAAAGGAGGAAACAGATAATGAAGAATGAAGAACGAAAAATGAAGAATATCGCACTGGCCGGAACCATGCTGTTGGCGGCAGTGCTAACCACCGGTTGCCGCAAAGACCTGTGCTTCGACCACGACGAACATGCCCCGGCCGTCCGGACCGACGTCCAGCCCGACTGGATGCAAGAATGGGAGAACCCCTATCTGGGAGGAGAAATCCAGTTGGACTGGGAAGCCATCTGGGAAGAACAAGGCTGGCCCCGCAGCTACGACGAATTCCGCCCCGAAGTGGCCGACGGCATACGCTCCATCGTCTACAACACCGACGAACAACCGTCCGTCAGCAACCTCGAAAGCGACGGCGGCATCATCTCCATGAGCCAGGGAACCCACTCCATCCTGTTCTATAACAACGACACGGAGTACATCATCTTCGACGGAACCGACAACTCCGCCTCGGCCACGGCCAGCACCCGTACCCGCACCCGAGCCGGCTACCAGGCACCCGAGCCGCATCAGGACGAGCGTACCATCACCACGCCCGACAATCTGTATGCCTCCTATGTGCCCAGCTACGAGGCCCACAAGTCAATCACGCCCGACGGCCTGCCCGTCACCATGTTCCCCCGCACCTATACCTACCTGATACGCTACCGCTTCAAGTCCGGCTTGCAATACGTGGCCCAGGCCAAGGGCGCCCTGGCCGGCATGGCCGAACGCGTGTTCCTGAACGATGGCCACACCGACGCCGAAGCCGCCACCCTGCTCTTCGACTGCAAGGTGGACGAAAAGGGTTGCACAGCCGAAGTAAGCTGCTTCGGCGTACCCAACTTTGCCTACAAGACCAACGAGTACACCGACGATCCTGCCAAACTGCACTGCGTACTCAATCTCGAAGTGCTGCTCAAGAACGGCAAGCGCCTCACGTTCGACCGCGACGTCAGCGACGCCATGCGCCTGCAGCCCCGCGGCGGCATCCTGCTCTTCGACGATATCGAGATTTCCGATGAAGACGGACTGGAAGGCTCCGGCGGCTTCGACCCCGACGTCGAGGACTGGGGCGACGTAATAGAAGTTCCCCTGCCCATTGATTGATAATGGAAAATTGATAATGAACAAATAGATTAACCAACTTTATTTTTTAACCCTTTAATTATTTACGATTATGAAGAAAGGTTTAATGATGCTGGGCATAGCAACCATGATGCTGGCCAGCTGTACAAACGAGGATGTGCTGAATGTATCGGACAGCCGCGCTATCGGGTTCAACGGAACCGGTATCGACAACATTACGAAAGCAGACATTACGTCAAGTAATTTTGCACAGTTCTATGTGTATGGTGGATACAATACTACTGACCTTTTTAATGGAACTGAAGTAAACAAGTCAGGTAAGGACTGGCAATACAACCCAACACAGTACTGGAAAGCAGGTAACTGGAAATTTGGTGCTTATGCTCCCAAAGCTGACGGTGCTATCACTCCAGCGTGGTCTTATACCGATGGTTTGACGCTGACCGTTAACTCTGACGCAACCCATCAGAATGATTTAATATATGCTGATGCTACTGCAAATGTTACAGCTGGCGAGGACGGAACTCTTGAAGGAACAGGCAATGTTTCACTGAACTTCACTCACTTGCTGTCCAAGCTGGCATTCAAGTTCACCAAAGATCCTCAAAGCTTGGGCGCTATGACTGTAACTATGTCAAATTTCGTCGTTGCAGGAATTACAACAAATGGTCAATGGATTGCAGGAGCGCAACAAACATTGAATGATGATCCAACTCCAGTTGTAGGTAATTATTCTGATGCTGCTGGTGTCATTGATAAAGATAATGGAGTACAGACCGCTTGGTTCTATGTCATTCCGCAAACTGTTAAAGCATTTGCTATAACAGCCGATGTAGAGGTAAAAAATGGAGCAGGTGATATCATTAAGGATGGTACAATTTCTGCTGAAGTTCCTACAACAGGTCAGGGTGTCATTACTGCCTGGACTGCACAGAACCAATACCTCTATTCTGCACAGTTAAGCATCGACCAAATCACCGACCCCGAAAATCCGAATCCGCAGCCTATCGTATTTGAAGGTAGCGCTGCTGACTGGAATGAGACTATCCAAAAAGGGAATACTACTATAAAATAATAGTTCACTCATTTTCATAATCACAGCCCGGGCGGGCCTGACCGCCCACCCGGGCACAACGCAGCCCTGCGCTGCACAAGCAAACCTGAACATTGACCCATTTAAAACCGAACGATCATGGCACAGAACCAATTCTCAATGGACCTCAACCTGAAGGCCTACCCCAACCAACTGACACCCGACGTAGACGAGAGTCGTAGCCATGATCTGTACTCACGAAAAACACCAAACCTTACCTTTACCTGCAACCACTACTTTCTATTGCAACATTGCAGGAATATAAGTACTTATACAAAACAACTTAAATAAGATTCTTAACAAACTAACCAACAAGATAGATATGAGACTCATTTCTGCAAAATCAATCCTCGGCCTCTCCGCCCTGCTGCTTACGGCGGCATGTACCGACGAACAGGCCGAAAATCCAGCCGATGGTGCCCGCCCCATCGCTTTCACGCCTGCGGCAGAGACGCGCGCGGCGGTGGAGAAAACTACACTACCTGCCGATTTCAAAGTGTGGGGTGGATATGACGGCAATGCCACCAACGTATTCAGCGGCGAAACTGTCCAATCCCCCAAATGGACCTATACCAGCGGCACCCAGTACTGGATTCCGGGGAAAACATATAATTTCTACGGGGTATATCCGGAAGAAGTATTGGCATCAGTTGAATCAAACGGCACCATAACTGTCACCAACTTCGACTGCTCCGAAACGGGAGCAGATGCCGTGGACTTGATGACGGCAACCGATACGCGCACATTGTCCAATCCTATCAAAGATAATGAAACTTCAGCGGTAACGTTGACATTCAATCATGAACTGGCTAGAATAAACATCATAGTTACATCCGAAGGCGATGCAGTGACCATCAGCAATGCCCAATTATATGGAATTAGTCATAAAGGAACACTCAAGGGAAGTAATTGGGAACTCAGTCAGGAAAGTGACAAAGATACCCCTTCGTTTACAGAACAGACTCTCAACATAAACGATACACAAGACCATCTCCTCTTCGGAGGTGATTTGTTACTGCCACCACACGATCCGCTTAGCGATAATGCAACCCTCGATTTCTCTTACCAATACACCACAGGCGACACTGCATCCAAGTCCGCCTCCATCAAACTAAAAACGAACTCCGTCATCACATGGGAAAAAGGGAAACGCTACAACTACCGCATCAACATTCCACGCAATGCAACAGATGTTAACCTAACGGTAGAAGTAGCCAATTGGGACGAAAAGAATTATACGGTAGAATGGTAAGTTTCAACCGGCAAATCAAGGATATTTAAAGCATATTGAAGATATGAACAAAATTATTCAATCCATCTCGCTACTATTGTGTATCACTGTATTTGCGGCATGCCAACAGGAAGAAAGTCTGCCGAGCGGCAACAACAAGACGGTGACGCTGACATTAAACATCGGTACACAATCTACCGGTGTATCAACACGGGCAAACGACCCTAACGTGCAACCCTACGAAGGAATACGTACGTTGCGTGCACTTGTCATCTCGGATGCTACTGATCCGAAAGATAGAAAAATACTTTACAACCAAAAGCATGAAATAGATATGAACGCTGCTCCCACATCTGCCATATTGTCCACCACTCTGACATTGGAGGATATTCCTGTAGGACAGGCCAGTATCTACCTTATTGCCAACGAGGAAAGTATCCATGAAACGGGATATACGGATGATATTTTGATGAGTCCGACGTATATTAACGACAGCAAGCTGTTATTACTTGACGAAGGTTGGAAATATTTTCCTAAAACATACGAAGAGATAGCCGAACATGGCCTACCCATGAGCGGTAAAGCTGAAGGTGTCGAGATTACTACGGATATGCAAGCCATATCCATCACACTGGATCGTACCGTTGTAAAACTGCATCTTACGGTAGAAAACGCAACAAACGATGAATTGAAACTGCAATGGGTAGAATTTGGTAAATTTATCAGTGACCGTGTATACTTGTTCCGCCATACGCAACTCGATGTTCCTGAAAGTACACTCTACAAGACATTACGATACCCGGAAACTGGTAATTTTAGCGGTGTTACATTGTCTCCAAATGGAAAAACGCAATGGAACTCCGTCTACATCTATCCCAACTATGCTTACAAAGACCCAACAGGTTCCTATCCTTACACACTATCATTAGCTACAGATAAAAAAACTTATTCACCTTCCCAGTTGAGCGAAGGATTAAGTTCCATGATACGCAATACACAATTCAACATCACAGCACGTATCACCGCCAGTGCCACCATCAGTATCAAATACGAGAAAGTGGATTGGGAACCAGAGGAGATTAACGTTCCACCATTCAATTAAAAACGGATAAAGGATTATGAAAACAATATACAGAATATATCAATATATAGTGGCTTGTTTTGCAATTGCCATGTTTATCTTGACCGGATGCCAAGACGACGAATTGTTCAACAATGGCCGCAGGTTCGAAGAAGGTATCCCTACATTAGTTTCGCTGGGATATGATTCCCAAGAAAGTACGCTTGAAACCCGTGCTGCCCGACCGGAAGAGTATGAGAATCGCATCGAGAACATTTATCTCTTTGTCTTCAATTCGGCCGGCCAGCGCCAACCCTTGCTGGCAAACCTTGATGGGACAGAAAGGGAAAGCAATGTATTCCGTTTCAATGGAGGTTTAAACCCTGACGATAACAATGTTTCATTAGGAACAGGTTCGCTTGAATTTGTTTGTGGGTCATTGAACGATGCTACTATCGTAGCCATTGCCAATGTAACAGAGGGTAATACCGCGACTGCCTATACAGTAACCCCTGATGAATTGGATGCAATAGACAATCTTACAGATTTGAGAACTAAAATCATGTCGATGGATGTCAAGACCGTTGACCGTGGAGCACTTTTCATGATGACAGGTTATGCGGAAAACAGCGACGGTACAACAAATATTGATATTATCGGCAACGAGAGCGGCAGCGGTTCCATGGAATGTACGCTGAAGTTACGGCGTACAGATGCCAAAGTGGAAGTAAAGGTAAAAGCAGAAGCGGCAGATGCAACATGGACCGATTTCAGTTTTACTCCAACAAGCTGGCGTGTGGTAAATGTACCCCAAAGCAGTCTAATACTGCCTGATGAAGGGCCAAAAGATGCCGAAGGGACTTATTTCAGTACTTCGGCTGTAGGTTTTGAATCAAACACCAACGATGTACACGGCTTTGTGTTTTACATGCCCGAAAACCTAAAGACTCCCAAAAAGCAAATCGTCATACCGACTGAAGGTACAGACGAAGAGAAGCAGGCCGCTGCATACGCCTTACGTGAAAAATGGATAACAGAAGAACATACAGACCCAACCAAACCCGGACAAACTGTACAAAACATAGCGTTTGAATATGCAAATGACAACTCTACTTACCTGGAACTGACAGGTGAACTCTCGTATAAAAATAACGGCTCACCGGTAGAAGCGACTACCCGTTACTATATCCATTTGGGATATGCCGACCAAGACCCTAACGACTACTTGACTCGACGCAATTATCACTATACCTATAATATAACCGTACAAGGAGTGGACAAAATCTTACTGGAAGTGGAGAATAATCAGGACGAACGTCCGGGACATGAGGGAGACGTCATATATAGCCAACACGCTGTCTACAATCTGGACTGTCATTATGACCGTTGCCTGCTCGAGATAAAACCGAGTGACATCAACCCGACCGGAGATACCCAAACCACTTGGTCAGTTTCGACTCCTTTCTGCTCGGGGGTCTATAATCCCACAGCAAACTCCTTTAAAGGTATAGAGGACTATCGTTGGATAAAGTTTGCCATCAACAAGCTGAACAACAAAATAGACGGCACAGGAACAGTCGGTCACGGAGAATATGTAAAGTATCCTGGTGATAGTAAGTACGACAAAGATTTCATGCCAACTGAAAGTACAACAAACAATGACCTTCCAAAACTGTTGGACATACACCAATTATTGGCTTACCTTAAGATACTCAAAAGTAAAGGTGACGACATGACTTCTCTTATCCCTAACAATTCGGAAGACGATCATATCTGCATAACAGCCTTTGTTGATGAATTTGTCTATATCTATGACCCGACAAGCAGTAATGAAACAAAAGACCTGTCATTGTGGAAAAGATTCGTAAATCAACCTAACCGGGAAATGCATATTCTCTCCGAAGGAAAGAAATACAGTGCGGACGGCAATTCAAGCGTTACCCATTCTCTTTACAGCTTCAGCCAGCAATCTATCAAAACGTTCTATAATCCAGATGAGGCAACTAATGCTTGGGGACTGGAATCGGTAATGGAAACCGACCGTCTGCCGGTAGGTGATATACCAAGTGAAGCCAACGATATGAACAACGGCCGAGCCAACACCTTAAAATGGATAACAGACAAAGGCTTAAAATGGACTGACGTACTGAATACTTCAGACCGATATGCTCTGAATTCCCAATATGAAAATGCCCTTTATGCTTGTATATTGCGTAATCGCGATCTGGATGGAGACAATGAAATAGATCCCGAAGAAATCCGCTGGTATTTGGCATCCATCAACCAGTTGACAGATATGTACATCGGTGAATATGCCATAGATATCAATTCCCGTCTTTACCCATGGGATCCTACTGCAGGAGAGTATCCACCCAATGGGAAGAATGAAAATATATATTGGCATTACACATCCAGTACATACCAAGGCACAAAAAATAATTGGCCATGGGGTAATTCATACACCTACCCTTATGTCGTTTGGGCAGAAGAAGGTCCGTCAAAAGGAAATTATGATGCATCAAAAAATGTAAATGGAGCAAACTATGCTTACCGATGTGTACGTAACTTAGGTCTCGATATTGATGATGCTACTACTCCTCCAGATGACTTTATAAAGGTAGTTGACAACGGCGATTCGTATACATTCGATTTATCGAAACTCAACCCACAGGCATTGCGCGATTATTATGTGCCGGGTGCCGGTACTTATGTAAAACATAACGAAAAGAGTAGTGATAACCGTCCCTATAAGAAATTCACAGTCGGAAAGAAGTTGTACGTAGCACCAACCAGGAATTCTACGAATATAAATTATTGGACATATTTTCAGACTAATAATCCATGTTCAACAGACAATTATCGTGTCCCAAATCTACGAGAATTATTGATTTTCATGACAAGAAAAGGAGATGAATTGAAAGCTAATTGGAATAATACCTACGGACATAGAGGTACGTTTGGAGTATGGAATTCCTGGCTTCCTTCAGATGATAATGGCATACATATTTGTTCTTATACTCTGTTTTCAATGAATGGTTTTTCCCCTTATGGTAACGACCGTAACGGATATAGCTATAATGCCAGCGACGGTTCCATGGGGCCCGCAAACAATGAGGGTTATACCTGTGGTGTGAAAGACGTAAATGAATAATATTCCCCGCCGTGAGGCGGGCTATCTTCTTCCGCTTGGCGAAGCGGAGTGGATCTTAAGCTTATTATCGCAATAAGCAATTGTTTGTTTTGTTTGTCAAGCCATGCGGCCACGGCCGTGTGGCTTGTTTTTTATTCCCCTCTCCATCCGTTAAAACAACTTAAAAGAACAGCTTTATAGGGTTACAACTTATGACCCTATTTTCTACCTTTGCAGCCGAAAATCAAACAGAAAACGATCAGAACGTATGGCGACTATCAGACAATACAGCGCTTTCCGCTATAAGAACAAAATACACAATTTCCATGTGTGGGGTGTAGCCGCACAAATCTGATCCCATATAGGAGCGCGGAGGCTTCCAACTCTTCTTCCTCCGCCCGATTTTCATCTCCATTTTACATTTTAACAAGCAATTCTTTAGACTTATGAGCAAACTGAACAGGCTCATGGTGCTGTGCATCGCGGCACTATGCAGCCAGCATCCGTATGCCCAGTCGCAGGTGACGGGCATCGAAGAGCTGTTCCGCCTGGCCGACGAGAACAGCACGAGCATACAGGCCTACCGCACCGGCATAGAGGCGGCCGACCAGGCACTGAAGGCGGCCAAGGCACAGCGCTTGCCGGACATCAGCGCGTCGGCATCGGCCAGCTATCTGGGCGACGGACGCCTGTGGGACCGCGACTTCGACAACGCTACGCGCATCGACATGCCGCACTTCGGAAACAACTTTGCTATCGAGGCACAGCAGGTGATCTACGCCGGAGGAGCCATCAGCAGCGGCATCCGCCTGGCCGAACTGGAACAGCAACTGGCCGAGCTGGACTGGCAAAAGAACCGACAGGAAATCCGCTTCCTGCTCACGGGCTACTACCTGGACCTCTACAAGCTGAACAACCAGCTGCAAGTGTTGCAGAAGAACCTGGAACTGACGGAGCAGATGATAGCCCACATGGAGGCACGCCGCCGCGAAGGAACGGTCCTGCAGAACGACATCACCCGCTACGAGCTGCAACGGGAGACGCTGAAGCTGCAACTGGCCCAGGTGACGGACGCCGCCAAAATACTGAACCACCGGCTGGTAACGACGCTCCACCTGCCCGAAGGCACGGAAATCAAGCCGGACACCACCCTGCTGGAACACCAGGTGCAGACACTGGCCGAAGACGACTGGCAGGCACTGGCCACACAGAGCCACATCGGGCTGCGGCAGGCCGAAGCCGCCGTACGCGTCAGCGAGCAGAAGGTGAAGCTGGAACGCTCGGCCCGGCTGCCGCAGATAGCGCTCGTGGCCGCCGACCATCTGGACGGCCCCATCACCATCGAGGTGCCCGTGCTGGACAACAACTTCAACTACTGGTACGTGGGCGTGGGCGTGAAGTACAGCCTGTCGTCGCTCTTCAAGAACGGCAGCAAGCTAAAGCAGGCCCGCCTGAACGTGCGCCGCGCACAGGAGTCGCAACGCCTGGCCGCCGAAGAGGTGGAGAACGCCGTGCAGGCAGGATACACCAACTTCCTGACGTCCTTCACCGACCTGCGCACGCAGGAGAACAGCGTCCGCCTGGCCAACCAGAACTACGACGTGACCAGCAACCGCTACCGCAACGAGATGGCCCTGCTGACCGACCTGCTCGACGCCAGCAACATGAAGCTCAGCGCCGACCTGGGGCTGGTGAACGCCCGCATCAACGTGCTCTACAACTACTACAAGATGAAGTACCTGACGCACACGCTTTGAATTGAGAACTGAAAATTGAGAATTAATAATTATCCATTGTCCATTATCAATTATCCATTAAATAATCATGTTGACACGAAAAGTAAAGAAACTGACCTATAACACCGTCATTGTCTGCCTGCTGGCAGCCGGACTGATCTACGTATGCTCCCGCTTCTTCCACCCGGGCGTGGAATATACCGACAACGCACAAGTGAAACAGCACATCACGCCGGTGAACACCCGCGTACAGGGCTTCATCCAGCGCATCTGCTTCGACGAATACAAGCCCGTGCACAAGGGTGACACGCTCGTCATCATCGAGGACACGGAGTTCCGCCTGCGCCTGGCACAGGCCGAAGCCGACCTGGCCAACGCTCTGGCCGGACAGGAAGCCACCACGGCGGGCATCGCCACCACGCAGAACAACTTGAGCGTGAACGACGCCGGCATTGCCGAAGTGCGTGTCCAGCTGGAGAACGCCCGCCGCGAACTGGAACGCTACAAGAAGCTCCTGGCCGAAGACGCCGTCACCCGACAGCAGTATGACAACATCGCGACTGCCTACGAGGCCACCAAGGCCCGCTACGAACAGGTGTCGCGCGTGAAGCACTCCACCTCGCTGACCAAGAACGAGCAGACCCACCGCCTGGGCCAGAACGAAGCCGCCGTGCGCCTGGCACAGGCCGCCGTCGAGCTGGCACGACTCAACCTGTCGTACACCGTCATCACGGCCACCTGCGACGGCGTGACGGGCCGCAAGGACATCCACGAAGGACAGCTGGTACAGCCGGGACAGACGATGGTGGACATCGTGGACGGCACCGACCTGTGGGTCATCGCCAACTACCGCGAGACGCAGCTGCCCCACATCCACGAGGGCGACCGCGTGACGCTGACCGCCGACGCCGTGCCGGGCGTCACCTATACGGGCACGGTGGAGTCCATCTCCGACGCCACGGGAGCCGCCTTCTCCCTCATCCCGCAGGACAACGCCACAGGCAACTTCGTGAAGGTAGAGCAGCGCATCCCCGTCCGCATCAGCCTGGCGGGCAACGACCCCGAACGGCTGAAGCTGCTGCGCGCCGGGTTCAACGTAGAGTGTAAAGTGAAGCATTAAGCCATGGGAGCACCTGTATCAAACGGACCGTTCACGATGCCGATGATCCGCAGCTTCGTGCCGCGCAGGCTGCAGCCGTGGATCTATGTCCTCATGGCCTTCACCTTCCAGTTCTCCGGCGGCCTGTACATGGGCGCACTCAACCAGATGGTGGGCGAAACGTCGCTCATGCGCGAGGATCTGCAGATGTGCCTCTACGCCAACCTGGCGGGCATGGCCATCTACTTCCCCCTGCTGTTCCGCATGAAGTTCCGTTTCACCAACAAGACGCTGCTCATGGCCGCCGCGACGGGCGTGCTGGTGTGCAACCTTGCCGCGCCCTACATCACCTACCTGCCCCTGCTCTGGGCAGTGTGCTTCGTCGAGGGCATCTGCAAGATTCAGGGGACGTTCGAATGCATGTCGAACATCCAGCTGTGGATGACGCCCCAGCGCGACTTCACCGTCTTCTTCCCCCTGCTGCACATCGTCATCCTGGGCAGCATGCAGCTGTCCGACCTGCTTGCCACATACCTGATGTACTACTACCACTGGAGCTACATGCACCTGTTCATGGGCGGCGTCATGCTGATCGACCTGCTGATACTCGCCACCTGCACGCGCCACTTCCGCATCGTCAAGAAGTTCCCCCTCTTCGGCATCGACTGGCTGGGCGGCGTGCTCTGGGCGGTGCTGCTGCTCGAAGTGGCCTACTTCTTCGACTATGCCGACTGGTACGACTGGTGGAACAGCCCCGTCATGCGCCGCCTGGCCGTGGCCATCGTCGTCACGCTGGTGGTGTGCATCGGCCGCATGCGCCACATCCGCCATCCCTTCCTGGAGCCCCGGATGTGGACCTACCGCTACCTGCTGCCCATCCTGCTGCTCATCACGCTGGTCGAGGCCTTCCTCGCCACGGAGCACGTGCTCGAAGAGGTGTTCTACGAAGAGGTGATGCACTACGAAGAGATGGTCAGCGTCCGGCTCGACTGGTGGGCTGCGGCGGGCATCCTGGCTGGCTGCCTCTTCGCCTACTGGTGGATGCACGTGCACCGCTTCAACTACCTGCGCCTGCTCATCGTGGGCCTGGGCGCGCTCGTCTGCTACCTGCTGGGCTACTACTTCACCCTCTCGTCGGACATCCACCTGTCGCAGCTCTACCTGCCCACCGTCTGCCGCGGCTTCGCCTACGCCGTGCTGAGCGCCACGTTCATGGTGTGCCTGGAGGAAATCATGACCTTCCAGCACTTCTTCCAGGCGCTGAGCGTGTTCAACATGCTCCACATGGTGGTGGGCGGCGTCATGGGCGCGGCGCTCTACGGTCACGGCTTCTCCTACTACGTGGCCGACAACCTGGCTCGCTACGGTGCTGCTGTGGACCGTGTGGCCGTCAGTGCCTCGCCCCTGCCCTTCGGTCCGTTCGTCGAGTCGTTCATGACGCAGATGATGGAGGTCAGCATCAAGCAGATCTACGGCTGGGTGGCTTACGCCTGCATCCTGCTCCTGCTGCTCTTCCTGCTCTACGACGCGCCGATACGCCGCGAACTGAAGCAGATGCCCTTCTGGCGAACCGTGCGCAAGGAAACGGAAAGGGATTTGAAAATGGAGAATTGAAAATGGAGAATGGAGAATGAAAAATAGGTATCTTTGCAACCTGATTGAAACCATTATCCATTATCAATTATCCATTCTCAATTCTATGGCCGACAACTATCTGGAACGCCAGCGCGATGCCTACGAGGCCCGCAAGGCGGCATGGGAAAAGAAGAAGAAACACGCGGCGGGGCTGAGGAAAGCCGCCACACGCACCACCGACGACGGGGCGGAGATGCTCCACCCGTTCGCCTCGCCTACCGAGGGCATCGAGCCGCCCCAGCGGTTCACCTATCCCTTTGCCTACACGCCCCACCCGCTCTGCCTGCTGGCCGCGCACGAGGTGCAGCAGTACCTGGCGGCGCAGACGCAGTGGCACGACGAGCTGGAGCGCGGCAAGATGTTCGGCGTGCTGGTAGTGCGCACCCGTGAAGGAAAGCTAGGCTACCTGGCCGCCTTCTCGGGCATCCTGGCGGGGCAGAACCGCCTGCCCTTCTTCGTACCGCCCGTCTACGACCTGCTGCAGCCCGACGGCTTCTTCAAGCAGGAGGAAGAGCAAATCTCCGCCCTGAACCGCCGCATCGCCGCGCTGGAGGCCGACGAGAACATGCGTCTGCTGAAGGAAGAGCTGGACGATATTCAGCGCCTGGCAGACGAAAACCTGGCCGAAATGCGGCGTCTGATGAAGGAGGCCCGCGATGCACGCCACCGCCTGCGCCAATCGGCCACCCTGACGCCCGACGAGGAAGCCGCCCTGACACGCGAAAGCCAGCACCAGAAGGCTGAATACAAGCGTGCCGAACGTGCCTGGCAGGCCCGCGAAGCCGAAGCGCAAGCCGCCTTCGACCGCCTGCTCTCCCCCATCCGCGAGCTGAAGGCCGAACGCCACCGCCGCTCCGCCGCCCTGCAGATGCGCCTCTTCTGGCACTTCAAGATGCTCAACGCCCGCGGCGAGGCCAAGGATCTCTGCACCATCTTCGCCCCCACCCGCCAGGGCACCCCGCCCGCCGGTGCCGGCGAGTGTGCCGCGCCCAAGCTGCTCCAGCAGGCCTACCTGCACAAGTGGAAACCCCTCTGCATGGCCGAGTTCTGGTGGGGCCGCTCGCCGGCGAACGAGATACGCGAGCACGGCCACTTCTACCCCGCCTGCACGGGCAAGTGCGGCCCCATCCTGAAGCACATGCTCCAGGGCCTCGACGTGGACGACAACCCCCTGCAGCAGAAGATGGCCGACGCCCCTGCCCACCGCCTGCGCACGGTCTATGAGGACCCGTGGCTGCTCATCGTGGACAAGCCCGCCGGCCTGCTCTCCGTGCCGGGCAGGGAGACCGACGCCCCCTCGGTGCTCAGCCTGATGCGCAGCCGCCTGCCCCAGGCCGAAGGCCCGCTCGTGGTGCACCGCCTGGACATGGACACTTCCGGCCTGATGCTCATCGCCAAGAGTGCCGACGTACACCGCCGCCTGCAAGCCCTCTTCGAGACGCGCGCCGTGGAGAAGGAGTACATCGCCCTGCTCCAGGGCACCGTCGCGGCAGACAGCGGCCTCATCGACCTGCCCCTGGGGCCCAGCCCCCACCACCGCCCCTGCCAGGAGGTGCGCGCCCCCCACGCCAAACCGGCGCAGACCCTCTACGAAGTGCTGGAACGCCGCGAGGGCCGCACGCTCGTCCGCTTCCGTCCGCTGACGGGGCGCACGCACCAGCTCCGCGTCCACGCCGCCCATGCCGAAGGCCTCGGCTGCCCCATCGTGGGCGACCCGCTCTACGGCACGCCTGCCGACCGCCTTTACCTGCATGCCCGCTCGCTGCGCTTCGTCCATCCCGTCACGGGGCAGGAGGTGTACGTGGAAAGCGACTGGCACACAGATGACACACACGGCAGATAACCCTCGGGACATGCCTTCCGCATCCAGTGCGGAAAGGCCGAACACCACGGATTACACAGATTACGCAGATTATAATCTGTGTCAATCCGCGTAATCTGTGGTGAAAGAGACAGAAATCCTGAAATTCTCCGTATCTTTGTCCAAGCATAACCCTTTAAACGATAATATATGAAAAATCCCCTCCTCCCCCTCGCCCTCACCGCCCTCCTCTGGACGGGATGCGGTTCCGTCCCCCTGACGGGACGCCGCCAGCTGCTCCTCGTCTCCGACCAGGAAGTCCTCTCGTCCAGCCTGACGCAGTACAACGACTACATGAAGACCGCCCCGCGTTCCTCGTCGGCCAAGCAGGCGGCCATGGTGAAGCGCGTCGGCCAGAAGATAGCCCAGGCCACCGAGGCCTACCTCCGCCAGAACGGACTGGCCGCCGAAGTGAAGAACTTCCAGTGGGAGTTCAACCTCGTGGCGGACAACCAGGTGAACGCCTTCTGCATGCCCGGCGGCAAGATTGTGGTCTACGAAGGGCTGATGAAACTCGTCACGTCGGACGACGAGCTGGCCGTGGTCGTGGGTCACGAAGTGGCGCACGCCGTGGCCAAGCACAGCAACGAGCGCCTCAGCCAGCAGATGCTGGCACAGACGGGCGCCCAGTTGCTCAACTACTCCCTCGCCGAAAAGAGCGCCGCCATCCAGACGGCCGCCTCCACCATCTACGGACTGGGCGCGCAGGTGGGCGTCATGCTGCCCTTCTCGCGCAAGCACGAGACGGAGGCCGACTACATGGGCCTGGTGCTGATGCGCATGGCGGGCTACAACCCCGACGTGGCCGTCGGCTTCTGGCAGAAGATGTCGGCCTCGGGCAGCGGCTCTGTCCCCGAACTGCTCAGCACGCACCCCAGCGACGCCCGCCGCATCAGCGACATCCGGAAGGCGCTGCCGGAGATCAAGGCGAAATATTGAGATTTCAGATTTTAGGAATGTAGGGACGCACCACGGTGCGTCCGTTTTCCATTTCGCCGTCCGGGGCATTCGGACGCACCGTGGTGCGTCCCTACATCGAGGGTGCGGCGCAAAAAAAAGGGGCCGAAGCCCCTTTTTTAATGGAGAATTGAAAATGGAGAATGGAGAATGAATTTTCAATTATCAATTATCAATTTACAGCGGGCTTCCGCCTTCGCCGTCGTCCTCCCCTCCGCCGGGTTCGGTAGTGCCGCCGGTGGGCAGGCCCTTCGCCTTGCGGTACGAGGCCACCGAGCCATACTTGATGCCGTCTTCCACCACGCCTTCCACCTCGAACTGGGCGTTGGCCAGCGCGGCCTTCAGCGTCTTCGAAGGGGTGAAGACGAACTTCGGGTTCTGAATCATCGTAGCCGTATCAAAGTCATCGATGTTGACCGCCCCCTTGCTGCCGAACGACAGGCGCAGCTTGCCCAGGTCGCCGATGGTGATGGTGATGCCGCTCAGCACCATGGATATCAGCTTGTCTGTAGTCGCTTCCATGGCATACTTGTATTCGCCTTTCGACAGCGTGGTGTCGGCCACGGCCATCGTTGCCGTTTCGTCGGCATCGAGCACGCCCTTGCTGCTCGGCACGGCATACCACATTTTTTCCTTCGTCTGAGGATTCATCCTGTGGGCTAAATTGAAATTTGCTTTCATGATAGTGTAATTTTAATTGGTTAATAATCAATATGTTATATTATCACAGTTATCAGGTCTGAAAAAGACGCCCGTGTTTCTGCTGAAAGACGCTCGTGTTTCCACTGAAAGACGCCCGTGTTTCTACTGAAAGACGCTCGTGTTTCTACTGAAAGACGCTCGTGTTTTTCTGCAAAGACGCGCGTCTTTTTCAGGACTGCATGAGAGGGAGTGGTTTGCGACCCTGTTTTTCAGGGGAGGATACCACGGAGCAGGTCATCCATATTTATTCCTTCGGCTTGTGCCGGCCATGCCGAAAGCGAGGGAGTTATTACTGCAATACGGGTTCTCCGCCGTCATCTTCGTAGCCGTTATGTCCGGCTTCGACAGGACTCGGTTTAACATTGGTTGTGACATTGCTGTTTTCATCTGAATACATGTCTAACATCCTGCCCCAAAACGCCTCCTGGGTGTCCCACAATGTCAGGGCCAAGGGCTCTTGCTGGTTCCCGCACTTCAAATCCCCCAAATATGCGTTATGGGTTATATCGAGAGCCGTCATCTTGTTGCCATGACACCACAAAATTTCAAGCTCTTCCAAAGTACTGACATCCAACGAGACAAGTTGATTACCGTTGCACTCCAAATCCGTCAGACTGGTCAGCCCGGTTACATCAAGGGCAGTCAGTTGATTACCGCTGCACAACAAATTCTTCAGACTGGTCAGCCCGGTTACATCAAGGGCAGTCAGTTGATTATCGTTGCACACCAAAAACATCAGACTGGTCAGCTTGGTTACATCAAGGGTAGTCAATTGATTACCCATGCAATCCAAAGTCTCCAGATCGGTGAAGTACTCAATGCCGGCAAGGCTGGTAATGTTTTTATTTTGCAAAGGCAAGAAAGGTCCCCCATTCCTTATTATTTGGAATTTGTTATACTCATCCAGGGATACGGTGCCATCGGGGTTCGCCCTCCAGCCGATATTTGGGTTGAATTCTTCCACGGCATTGGCAAACGCCGCATTGAGGGCCTCGGTGAAATTGGCGATATCCAGTACGCCCAGGTTGGTAATCCTTCCGGCGGTGAAGGTCACCTGTTTTGTGGTGGTCTTGACGTATGTCTTGCCGCCTTCACCCATATAGTTCAGGGTAATGCCGCCCGTCAGCGTGCCGGGAGCCACGACGAAGTAATAGGTCTCGCCTTTCGTGAAGGTTCCCGTCATCTTTACCGACCGGGAAGCGCCGTCGTTGGCGGCCAGCGTGCCATCGGCGATGGTATAGGTCAGCCCGCCTGCCAGTGCGTCGCTTTCCTGGTTGGCGGTCAGGGTAACTTCCGTCACGCCCTCTGCCTCCACGGTGAACTTGGCCAGGGCGCAGAGGTTCTGGAACTCCAGATTTTTGCTGCCGTCAGTCGCCTGTGCCCACGAGGGGTTCAGCCCATTGGCAAAGCCGCCTGCCGTGGCTGTCTGTCCGGCAGGCAGGGTGAAGGTGATGGTGCCGTCGCCGAACGTCAGCGTCCCGTCGTCGGTGTAGGGATAGAAGGCGGTGTAGGTATCGGCCTTGGCTGCCTCGCCTTCCAAGGTGGCGTTGCTGCCTTCTACTTCGGTTGCTTCAAACTTGCAGAGTTCGGCCGTTCCGTCGTAGATGGCTATCGCATCTCCGGCCGTCCAGTGTACGGCACTGTTGCCTTCATCGTCGGCAGGCTGGAGCGAGGTACGTGTCTGCAGCATACCGGCGGTAAAGGTCATGTGCACCTTCCCCGTGCTGCCGCTTTCATTGTTCTCAAGGATTTCTTCGTTGCCGCAGGCTGCTAATGCCAGTGCTGCTGCGACCAGTACAATGTGTTTTGCTTTCATATCTTCCGTTTATGTGTATTTACCAGTCTACGCTGCCACCATCTCTAAAACTGCCATGTTCGGCGCTGCCGCTTAAGACCATAATGTCGCAGAAACTGCCTTCGTTCTGCATTTCGATGATTTCACACTTGGGAGCCTCGTAGGCCTCGCGACCATTCGCCGCCTGTTGTTTTTCGTTCATTGTCTTCATGTTTTCTCTGAGTTTAAATGTTTATACTATGGATGTAATCTCGTCGGAAGTCTGTTTCCGGTAGCGGCGGATGAGGCAGTCTATCGTCGAGGCCGACAGGCTTTGGAGCATCAGCTTGTGAGCCAGGGCGTCGAAGGTGTTGTCGAAGCGGCGGCGGTACACCAGTCGCTCGCCCCGCTCCAGGCGCGGACGCAGCAGGGCGTCGCGCTCGTCGTCGGTGCAGAACAGGATGCGGCGTCGGCGGCCGTCGTCGGTGATGTACACCCAGCAGATGTCAGAGTCGAAAAGATTCATGCGTCGTTACCCGGTTTGAATGACGGCGCGAAGGTAAAAAAACGGGGAGAAAAACATTTTCCTATGCGCAATTTCTTTTTTCCTATGCGCAAAACGTTGTGTTTCAATAGGCTACAAAGGCATTTTTTTGCAAAAGGGAAGGAGGTGCTATGGTTGGAATCCGATTAGTCAGACCATTTCCACTCCCCGATGGTACCCGTCTCGGAGGAAAAACTGGCCCCTATCTTATACAATTTGCGGGCATCCGAAGCGTACTCACGGGCATACCCCTTCTCTTCGATCTGCCGCAGAGCCTCGTCCGCCGTACCGTCCAGCTTGAACTCGAAGATATACACATATTGGGGCGTTTCAAGCACGCAGTCCACACGATCCTGGCTCTGCTGCTTCTCCACATAGACGGTATAGACGCTTATCAGGCGAAGTATAAGATAGAAAGTGTATTGGAAGTAACGTTCACGCTCCCTCTCATCGTCCTTGCGGCGCATCGTATAGGGAATACTGGAAAGAAAGGAAGTGAAAAGCCTGCACAGTCTGTCGGTATCGCCTGCTCGCAACGTACGGACTACATCACGAATCCAACCGCCCGTCTCTTCTGAGGGTTTCAGATAAGATGAAGCCACAGCAGTGAGGAAACCATTCTTTACCTCATTGTTCGGAAAATCAAGAAGGAAAGTATTGAATTCCATGTCGTAATCCTTGATGGTAAGGTAGCCGCTCTGGTAAATCATAGGCAACGGCTGTTCTACATCAGCCTTGTAGTCGATGAACTCTTCCGTACGATAATACTTGCCTGTCAGTTCGTTCATGTTCTCCTTGAAATGGGCAAGCAGACGGATGAGGTACGTCGGAGTGCCCGAACTGAACCAATAGTCACGGATGTCACTGCTATCCAAGGCATTGAGCAGGCTGAACGGATTATAGACATCAGTCATTTGTTTACTGAAATGGTAGCCGTCGTATTTCTGTTTCAGAAGAGACTTCATTTCCTCAAAAGAGCAACGGTTTCTTGCTGCCATGGCAGATACAGGTTCCACAAAACAGCTGTCAAGCTCTTCCTGCGTAATGCCGCAAAGTGTCTCGTAGCGGGCATCCATACTGATGTCCTTGGGCTGGTTGAAGCCGCTGAACACACTCACCTGCGAGAACTTCGTCACGCCTGTAAGAAGCACGAACTGCAGGTGGCTGTCGGCTCCCTTGAACACGGAATAGAATCCCTTCAATACATTGCGGTGACGGTCTTCAAGACCGGAATCTGTATCCAGCACGTCCAGTATCGGCTTGTCGTACTCGTCTATCAGGACCACCGCACGACGGCCGGTCTGTTCGTGGGCAGCCTCAAGTACTTTTATAAAACGTCCTCCCAAATCAAGAAGGTCGGCATCCGAAGGCAGGCCATACCGCGCTTCCCAATCCCGCACATAAGCGTACAGACGTTTCTCCAAAACGCCTTCCTCCAGGAAGTTGGACCCGTTGAAATCCACATGAAACACAGGATGCACATGCCAGTCCGTCTCCAGGCTGTCTATCTTCAGTCCCTGGAACAGTTCCTTATGCCCCTGGTAATAGTTCTTCAGTGTGGAGACAAGGAGGCTTTTACCGAAGCGACGCGGACGGCTAAGGAAATAGATCTTGCCTTCGTGGGTCAGTCGATATACCAGGTCGGTCTTGTCGATATAGACATAACCGTCTTCGATTATCTGCTCAAAACTTTGGATTCCTATGGGATATTTCATGTTATTCAATTAATAATTAAGAATTAAAAATTAATAATTAGGGACGAAGCCGATGCACGTTTGGAACAAAGATACGAAAATAGGCTGAAAAACAAAAAGGGAAGGAGACTCTATGGTTCGGAAGATGCAAACTTGCGGTATTCGCTGGGCGTAATGCCATAGAAAGTGCGGTAGGCGCGGGTAAAAGTGCCTTGCGACTGGAAGCCGCACGCCAGGCAGATCTCGCCCAGCGCCAGCTCGGGATGGCTGTCTATCAGGAGGCGGGCACGACGGACGCGGACGGCTGCGACGTACTGCGACACGCTCCAGCGTTGCTCGGTGCAGGCGGCCACGGCATCGGCCACGTAGGTGCGGTTGGTGCCCAGCATTTCGGCCAGCTCGTCGCGGCCCAGGCGGGGGCGGCGCAGCACTTCTTCGTCGGCCAGCAGCGCTTGCAGGCGGCGGAAGAGCTGCATCTCGCGCGACAGTTCGTCGGCAGGTCGTTCGGCCTCGGCACGGCGGGCGGCTTCCTCGGCGCGCTGTTCGGCTTCTTCCTGGCTGCGGATGCGGGCCACCAGCTCGCGGTTCTTCTGCTGCAAGCGGCGATGGTGTACCACCAGCAGCACGCACAGGGCCAGCAGCAGTACGGCCACTATCAGTGCCGACCCGGCCAGCGTGCGGGCACGGCTTTGCTCGGCCAGGGCCACCCGCTTCTCCTGCTCCAGCTCGTCCAGGCGGTAGAGGCGCGACAGGCGGTTGAGTTGGGTGTTCGAAGTGGCTATCTGCGCGCTGTCAGCCGCCTCGGCATAGAGGCGGTAGCAGTCGGCGGCTTCGGCATAGCGGCCTTCGGCGCGCAGGACGTCGGCCAGCGGACGGTAGTAGCGCGCCATGCGGGCCTGGTTGCCCCGGCTGCGGCTGTAGTCGGCCAGCAGGCGCAGGATGCGTTCGGCCTCGGCGTTGTTACCGGCCAGGCGTTCGTAGCGGGCCAGCGTGTATTGCAGTTCCTCCTGTTGCGAGGGGTCGGCATACATCTTATTATAGAGCAGCATCGTGTCGCGCCAGGCGGTGGCGGCGGGCAGGTCGGCCCGGCTGATGAGCACCTTGAGGCGGTACATGGCGTTCTGCACCCGCAACACGGGATTGACGGCGATGCCTTTCATCACCTCCCACTGGCGGATGAAGGCGGGCAGCGAGTCGCTCAGGGCCAGGGCCTCATCGTAGCGTCCCCAGCCTTGCAGGATGTTGACAAGGTTGAAGCCGCTGCGGGCTGCCAGTCCAGGCGAACCGTAGCGGATAGCCCCGTCGAGGGCCTGACGGTAGTGGCGGGCGGCCACGGAATCCTGGCCGTTGCTCAGGTAGCACTGGCCGAAGTAGAAGTCGGCGTTCACCAGCCCGAACGGGTGGTTGTGGCGGCGGGCATAGTCGGCCATGCCGCGCAGGGAAAGGACGGCGTCCACGTAGTCGCCCCATGCCAGCAAGCGGTCGGCGCGGCGCGTCCAGGTGGAATAGAGCAGGGAGTCGTCGGCCTGTGCCTGGTAGTAGGCTATCAGCTCGTCGGCGGCACGCAGGAAGCCCGGCTTGTCGCCCGTCACCTCGCAGCGCGAGAGCGGGGCGGAGCGGAACACGAAGTCGAAGTGCTTGCTGCCGGTGGCCACGGCACGCTCCAGTCCGCGCCGCTGCATGTCGAAGAAGGCAGGTGTCCGGATGCTGTCGAACATCTGCATGGACAGGGCGTAGAGGGTGCTGTCGCCGAAGTATCCGTCCTGCTTCTGCGCCCGCAGGCTGCCCGCGGCGAGCAGCAGGACGAAGGCCAGGAGCCAGGCGGCCGGGCGGCCCTGCCACAAGGAGGGTATATGGGAGTGGTTCATCATTTCTGTATCGTGTTTTCGCCGTCACCGGCCGTTTCGTCGGCAAAGGTACGCTTTTTCGGGCAAAGGCCGGCCTTCCGCTGTCCGAAATTTTTCCCTCTCCGCCTCCACGGCTCAGAATTCCACCGTCAGGCCGATGGTGGGCAGCAGGGTGCCGCTCTCCTGCTTCAGGCGTTTCATGACGTAACGCTGCTCGGAGGCGGGGGCTTCGGGATTCTCGACAACGCCGGTGCTCATCAGCACGTCCTGCTGGCGGAGGACGCTCTTCGTGACGTTCTGCAGGTCGAGATAGACACCCAGGCGCCAGCCGCGGAAGTAGTAGTTCTTGTCCACACGGACGTCGAGCTGGGCGAAGGCGTCGAGGCGGCAGGTGTTGTAGCGCGAATAGTCGTAGTAGGGCCGTCCCTGCACGTCCCAGGCCTCGACGAGCGACGACTTGTCTTCGTCGTAGGGCGTGTAGGGGCTGCCGCCGATGGCGCTCAGCTTGGCGCCCACGCTCCAGTTGCGGGGGAAGTCGTAGGTGCCGCTCACGTTGGCGATGAAGCGGTTGTCCCAGGCGGAGGCGATGTAGGGCGAACGGTCGTCGTTGCGGTACTCGCTACGGAAGCAGGTGACGGAAGCCACGGAGGTAAACTTGCCGGGTATCTGCCAGCGCATGGAGGCCTCGACACCGTAGGCGCGTCCGCTGGCTGTGGGGAGGAGCAACTCGTTGCCCACGGTGCCGTAGTCGTTGCCCTTGCAGGAGAGAGGGATGCCGTCGGCTACGGAGAGGGGTACGCGGGTGTAGTATTTATAGAAGCCTTCGAGGGCGAGGACCACACGGGGGGTGACGTTCCACTCGGTGCCCAGGTTGGCATTGGCCACGCGCATGTACTTCAACGACTTATTGACCAGCTCGCCCGTGGCGTCCTTATAGCCCAGGCCCGTGTAGGCCGGCAGCTGGTGGTAGAGGCCCACGGCTGCGTTGATGGCCACAGCGGGACGCACGCGCCACGACACGGAGAGGTTGGGCGACAGGTTCTGCCAGAAACGCATCATGGAGCGGGAATAGTCGCAGCCGTCGAGGCGCAGGCCCAGCGTGGCCGTCCAGCGTTCGTCGGGCGTGCGGTAGCGGGCGGAGGCAAAGGCGCCCCACCCCACGATGCCCAGGTCGGTCTGCTGCTGCCAGGCCTGCTGCGTACCGCTGGCAAAGATGCGCTGGAAGGTGCGGTCGTCGTAGCGGGCATACCAGGTTTCCACGCCCTCGGTCAGGGTCCAGCGCTCGCCGTGCGTGCGGTTCTCGGCGCGGAGGGTGGCCTTCTGCTCGTGCGAGCTCAGGTCGAGGGTCAAGTTGTCGGGAGAGGAGTCGTCGTTGTTGGTATATTTCAGGTTCTGGTTGGCCAGGTAGTTGTAGCCCAGGGAGACGGTCTGCACGTGGCGGCCGGCGTAGTGCTTGTAGGCCGCACCCAAGGTGAAGGTCTGCTGCTTGATACGGGGCAGGTAGCTCAGCATGTATTCGGCGTCCTCGCCTTCCTCGTCGGTGTTCAGCTTCATGTTGTCGATGCCCGTCAGCCCCAGGAAGATGAGCTCGTCCGTGGCCGTGAGGCGCGTCTTGATCTTGAACTGCCCGTCGATGTAGTTGGGCAGGAAGGGCAGGCCCAGCATCTTGAAGAGCAGTTGCAGGTAGGACTGGCGGACGGAGAAGAGGTAGGTGGTGCGCTCGCCGAAATGGCCCGCGCCGCTGAGCGACACTTCCGAGGCGCCCAGCGTGGCCTTGAAGGTCTGGTCGTCGGGGTTGCCGTCGCGCAGGCGGATGTCCATCACGGAGCTCAGTGCCCCGCCCTTGTCGGCCGGAAAGGCACCGGTGTAGAACTGCACCTCACGGATGAGGTCGGCATTGAGGATGCTGACGGGACCGCCCGATGCACCCTGCGTGGCGAAGTGGTTGATGTTCGGAATCTCGATGCCGTCCATGTAGAAGCGGTTCTCCGAGGGTGAGCCGCCGCGCACGATGAGGTCGTTGCGGTAGCCGATGGGCGAGAACGACACGCCCGGATAGGAACGGACGATGCGCGAGATGTCGCGGTTGCCGCCGGGGCTCTTCTCAATCTCGCTCAGGCCGATAATCTGCAGGCTTACGGGACTGTCCTTGAGGCGACGGAAGGGCGCAGCGGCCTTTACGGTGACTTCGGCCAGTTGGGAGGCGTCTTCCTCCAGCTCCAGTTCGACGGGCGGCAGCTTGGCGGAGACGATGTATTCAGGCGAAAGCAGGTTCTTGTAGCCGATACACGACACGGATAGCTGGTGGATGCCCGGCGCCACGTGCTCGATACGGAACTGCCCCAGGTTGTCGGTCGAAGCGCCCTGGCCGGGATTACCGTAAAGCGACACGTTGGCGTAGGGCACAGGCTGGCGCGAGAGTTTGTCCACTACCCTGCCCCGGACGGTGAAGCCCTGGGCCATCAGCTGCAAAGGCAGCCACATGCAAAAGATGGTAAGAAGAATGCGAGACATATCAGTTTGAATGGATTTTGCATTACACATTTCAAAGGCAAAGATAGAAAAAGTCATTCCACGCAGGATTAAAATCAATCATTTTCTCCCGACAAAGGCAATATTTCTTAAGTTTGCAGCCGTGAATATACTTGATTACAACACACATTAAAAGAAATTACAGCCATGAAACTGATTGCCTTATTCGTAAGCGCTCTCCTCAGCCTGCCGATGTTCGGACAGCAGGATCTCTTCCCCGACGGGACGCCGATACCCGAGTGGTTCAGACAAAACGAAATTGTAAATATCCGCGACCTGGGCACCGCCTACAACCTGGCCGACTATGGCGTGGTGAACGACAGCACCGTGCTCCAGACGGAAAAGATACAGGCCGTCATCGACCGTGCCGCCGAGCAGGGCGGTGTAGTCATCGTGCCGAAGGGTACCTACCTGACTGGCGCCCTGTTCTTCAAACCCCACACCCACCTGCATCTGGAAGAAGGCGCCACACTGAAAGGCAGCGACGACATCAGCAACTTCCCCATCGTGGATACCCGCATCGAAGGACAAACCGTGAAATACTTCTCTGCCCTGATCAACGCCGACAAGGTAAACGGCTTCACCATTTCGGGCAGTGGTACCATCAACGGCAACGGCCTGCGCTACTGGAAATCGTTCTGGCTCCGCCGCCAGTGGAACCCCAAATGCACCAACATGGACGAGATGCGTCCACGTCTGGTATATATCTCGAACAGCAACGATGTGCAACTCTCCGGCGTGCGCTTCATCAACTCGCCCTTCTGGACCACACACCTCTACCGCTGCAACAACGTAAAACTGCTGGGCCTGCACATCTTCGCCCCGGCTGCTCCCGTAAAAGCTCCGAGTAGCGACGCGGTGGACGTAGATGCCTGCACCAACGTACTGATCAAAGGTTGCTACATGTCGGTGAACGACGACGCCGTAGCCCTGAAAGGTGGCAAAGGCCCGCAGGCCGACAAGGATCCGAACAACGGCGGAAACCGCAACGTCATCATCGAGGACTGCACATACGGATTCTGCCACAGCGGACTGACTTGCGGCAGCGAGTCCATCCACAACCACAACATCATCCTGCGCCGTTGCACTATCACGCAAGCCAGCCGCATCCTGTGGTTGAAAATGCGTCCCGACACTCCGCAACATTACAACTACATCACGGTGGAAGACGTGAAAGGCGATGCCAAAAGTTGTATCTTGGTACGCCCGTGGACACAGTTTTTCGACTTGAAAGGACAGAAAGAGATGCCGAAATCGTATGCCGATCAGGTGACGATGCGCAACATCACCCTGAAGTGCAACACGTTCTTTGACGTCGAAGGTTCCGACCAATATGAACTCACCAACTTCACTTTCGAGAACATGGACATCGAAGCTGAGAAAGGCGATGTAGACAAGTCGCTCATCCGGAACTTCCAACTGAAAAACGTAAAGGTAAATGGAAAATTAATTAAATAGACAAGTAGAAAAACACACAACCGGGGAGCACGAACGCTCCACCAGACTCATTGCCCGCCCTCTGCGCAGACGTCCATAAACAGCCTGACGTCGGCCGCATGGTGGGCAATGTAGCTTAAAGGAGAAGTATCCCCCGAATTCAACACATCGTGAACGATTCCTGCCCTGTCCTTGCCTACTGCCAACAGGACAATCTGGGACGCAGCAAGCATCAGTGTACCAGTCATGGTAACACATCGCTGTCCGCTGTAAGGATCGGTACAGGCAACATACAATTGTGACGAAGCAAGCAAATGTTCTTGTCCGGGATAAAGCGATGCGACATGTCCGTCCGGCTCTACACCCAGCAGCACCGCATCGAACACCGGCATACCGCCAACCATGGGCACAGCTGCACGAACCTTGCCGGCATAACGAATCGCCTCCGCCTTCAAATTGGAAGCACTGCCACAAAGGATTGGAAAAACCGAATCAGACGGAAAAGAAACCTTATCAATCAACAGTCGGGAAAAAATGCCGTAATTACTGTCCGAATGTTCCATGGGAACATGGTGCTCATCGGTCCAATAAATACGCATCCGCTGCCAGGGAGTTACATCGCCGTAATCATAGGCCCAAACATCGAACAAAGGCCACAGACCATCGCCTCCTGAAAAAGCAAAATTGAATACTTTCTCCGGAGAGGCGTTCATCATGCCGATGAGATGTTCAATCAACGCATGGTAAGTTCCTATAGCTGTTTCCTTCGTATATGTTTTCATAATTGATGCTGTTTGTAAAACAAAAAGCGTTCTTTATTTGTTCATAGGAAAAATGAGATTTAAATGAAAAAGATACATATCGGCCTCCTGCCCCGCATCGTGATAGCCATCGCTGCGGGCATCGCCTTCGGAAATGTGCTACCCATGATGCTGATCAGGGCTTTTGTCACGTTCAACGGCATCTTCAGTGAGTTCCTGAACTTCTCCATCCCGCTCATTATCGTCGGGCTGGTGACCGTCGCTATTGCCAACATCGGCAAAGGAGCAGGCAAGATGTTACTGGCCACCGTACTGATAGCCTATGGTGCCACGCTGTTCGCAGGCTTCCTGTCCTACTTCACCGGCACTACCTTCTTCCCATCGCTCATACAGCAGGACGTTCCGCTGGAGCAAGTGAGCGAGGCCCAAGGCATCCTCCCCTACTTCAACGTAGCCATTCCTCCGCTAATGAATGTCATGACAGCCCTCGTCCTGGCCTTCACCCTGGGACTGGGCTTGGCCCACCTGAAGACAGATGCGCTGAAGAACGTAGCACTGGACTTTCAGGAAATTGTCGTGAAAACCATCAGTACTGTCATCTTGCCCTTGCTGCCCGTCTATATTTTCGGCATCTTCCTGAACATGACCCGCTCAGGACAGGTATTCGGCATTCTCAGTGTGTTCATTAAGATTATCGGTATCATCTTCCTGCTGCACATCTTCCTGCTGGTCTTCCAGTATTGCATCGCTGCACTGTTCGTTCGCCGCAATCCATTCAGACTACTGGGACGGATGATGCCTGCCTACTTCACGGCACTGGGCACGCAGTCGTCGGCCGCCACCATCCCCGTCACCTTGGAACAGACTGTCAAAAATGGCGTATCGCCCGGAATAGCAGGATTTGTCATTCCGCTCTGTGCCACCATCCATTTGTCCGGCAGTACACTGAAGATTGTGGCCTGTGCCCTGGCACTAATGATAATGCAAGGCATACACTATGACTTCCAATTGTTCGCCGGTTTCATCTTCATGCTGGGGATCACAATGGTTGCGGCACCGGGAGTCCCCGGAGGAGCCATCATGGCCTCACTCGGCATCCTTCAGTCCATTTTGGGTTTCGGCGAATCGGAACAGGCGCTGATGATAGCTCTGTACATTGCCATGGACAGTTTCGGAACAGCCTGCAACGTCACAGGAGACGGAGCCATCGCACTGGTTATCGACAAAATTTATACCAAACGGCAAGCAAGAAGAAACAAACAGGAACTTGTTGCCTAAACAACAAAATTTATACTAATTCGTTTGTGTTATATAGAGAAAAAGCTATATTTGCACAAATCTAACAAAAATGTGCAATAATTATGGAACAAAGTTTTATCGCATACATTGAGAAGAGTATTAAAGAAAACTGGGATCTGGACGCCCTGACCGACTACAAGGGAGCAACCCTACAATACAAAGACGTTGCACGAAAAATAGAAAAGCTTCACATTATCTTTGAAGCAAGCGGCATTAAGAAAGGAGACAAAATTGCCGTCTGCGGTCGTAACAGCTCGCATTGGGGAGTCACCTTCCTGGCTACACTGACCTACGGAGCAGTCATTGTACCCATCCTACACGAATTCAAAGCTGACAACATACACAACATTGTAAATCACTCTGAAGCCAAACTGCTTTTTGTGGGCGATATGGTATGGGAAAATCTGAATGAAAACGCCATGCCACTGCTGGAAGGCATTTTCATGATGACAGACTTTTCGATTCTCGTTTCCCGAAGCGAAAAGGTGGATTATGCCCGCGAACACCTCAACGAACTCTTTGGCAAGAAATATCCTAAGAACTTCCGCAAGGAACACGTTTCTTATCACAAAGACCAGCCGGAGGAACTGGCCGTCATCAACTACACTTCGGGAACCACCAGCTACTCCAAGGGAGTAATGCTGCCCTACCGCAGCCTTTGGTCAAATACGGCCTTCGCCTTCCAAGTTCTGCCGCTGAAGTGTGGTGACAAAGTTGTATCCATGCTTCCGATGGCCCACATGTACGGACTGGCCTTTGAATTCCTGTATGAAATTGCTGTGGGTTGCCACATCTATTACCTGACCCGCATGCCGAGTCCGAAGATTATTTTCCAGGCATTTGCCGAAGTGAAGCCACGCATCGTTGTCGCCGTTCCGCTCATCATCGAAAAGATTATCAAGAAAAATGTATTGCCCAAACTAGAGACGCCGACCATGAAACTATTGCTGAAAGTACCTTTTGTCAACGATAAGATCAAGGCTACCGTACGCGAACAAGTGGTACAGGCATTCGGCGGAAACTTCGAAGAGGTCATTATCGGTGGAGCAGCTTTCAATCACGATGTAGAACAGTTTCTCAAAATGATAGATTTCCCCTATACCGTAGGTTACGGCATGACCGAATGCGGTCCTATTATCTGCTACGAAGACTGGAAACGCTTCAAACCGGGATCATGCGGAAAAGCTGCCCCACGTATGGAAATCAAAATAGCCTCACCAGACCCGGAAAATATCCCGGGGGAAATCATCTGCCGCGGCCCCAACGTGATGCTTGGCTACTACAAAAACGAAGAAGCTACCCAGGAAGTACTGGAACCGGACGGCTGGCTGCATACAGGTGACTTAGCTCTGATGGACCGTGAAGGAAACGTTACGATCAAGGGACGCAGCAAGAATATGCTCCTTGGCCCCAGCGGACAGAACATTTATCCGGAGGAAATTGAAGACAAACTGAACAATATGCCGTATGTGGCCGAAAGCATCATTGTACAGCAGAACGAACGACTGGTCGGCCTGGTCTATCCAGACTTTGACGATGCCTTTGCCCATGGCCTGACCAACGAAGACATCGAACGGGTTATGGAAGAAAATCGGGTAGCCTTGAATGCCGAACTTCCAGCCTACAGCCAGCTTTATAAAATGAAAATCTATCCGGAAGAGTTTGAAAAGACTCCCAAGAAGTCCATCAAGCGTTTCCTGTATCAAGAGGCCAAAGGATGAGAAAACAAAACTCTATAATACTTCTGATGTCCCTGCTCATGGCAGGGACTCTTTTTGCCCAATCCCCTATCCAACAGTCGGCTTCCAGCTCACTGAAACCCGTCGGTATCAATCTGTCATTATGGAAAGGCATCTCTACACAAACAGCTGACAGCATAGGTACTACAATCTTCAACCTGGGCTTTTTTTCTTCACAGAACAATCTGACCGGACTGGGAATTAATATATTGGGAAGCAACACACGACGGAGTGTAAAAGGCATCCAATTGGCAGGATTTTCAAACAGTGTAGGCCATCGTATGCAAGGCATCCAACTGTCAGGAATCACCAACATCAACAAACATGGCTATCGAGGGCTGTCCGCCGCCGGAATGGTCAGTATCAATGGGAATGAAGGGGTAGGAATGTTGGCCTCAGGCTTAGTCAGCATCACAGGTGAGAACAACCGGGGAATTACTGCAGCCGGATTGATGAACTTCATTGGCGATAATGGTAGCGGTCTACTACTGACTGGTATAGCCAACATTACAGGCAACAACTATCACGGACTGACACTATCTGGACTGATGAACGTGGCCGGAGGTTCTTCAGCGGGAGTACAACTAGGCGGGCTACTTAACATTACAGGTGAAGATATGCAGGGACTCCAACTGTCGGGAATAGGGAATGTAGCGGGACGCGAACTCAAAGGAGTACAAATCGGCTTGCTTAATATGGCTTCTCGTGCCAAGGGAATGCAAATCGGCTTGTTCAATTATTACAAGGAGAAATTCGACGGCTTACAACTGGGCTTAGTCAATGCCAATCCGCACACCCGCATACAACTCTTGGTTTCAGGAAGCAATACGACTAAATTGAATCTGGGCGCTCGTTTCAAAAACAACAAGCTTTACACTATTCTAGGAGTTGGTGCTCCCTATTTTGACTTTAACGATAAGTTTTCCGGTGCGGTTTTCTATCGTGCCGGAGCAGAATTGCCTCTCTACAAACGTCTATTTGTCAGCGGAGACCTGGGATACAGTCATATTGAAACATTCCGCAAGAACGAGGTAAACTGTCCAGCCCGTCTATATTCTCTGCAAACACGTATCAATATGGAATACAGACTGACCGAAAATGTGGGCCTATTTGTCAGTGGAGGCTATGGCTGGGACCGCCACTACGACCGTAATGCGACCTATGACAAAGGAATAATCATAGAGGGCGGCATTGTACTGTTCAAATACTAAACGCCGCCCTCCGGATTCAATAATTCAATCTCCAGCTAATTGCCCAATCATACATGCTCTTTTATCAGACCGGTACGATAGGCCACAAGGAGTTTCTTTAAATCTTCAATTTGAGTACGCAGTTCACGTCCTTTATCCGTATCCTTTACCATCATACGTTGCGAATTGAATTCCACTAGGAATGTGGTCGACTTGATGTCCTGCCCCTCTTCAATAGCTTTCTGCCGACTTTGGAAAGGTTCGTGCTGTACCAGCTGCAAACCATGCGAATGATAGACCAATGTATATCCGGCTATACCCGTTTCCGGCTGATAGGCTTTGGAGAATCCTCCGTCAATTACAAGCATTTTTCCCTCAGCCTTAATGGGTTGTTCTCCCTTGATAGTTTTGACCGGCACATGCCCGTTGATGATATGGGCATGAGCTTCGGGATCTATACCAAACTCCCGCAAAATTCTGTTACATACTTCCACTTCATTCCGCAGTGTATAATAATATCCCTTCGTCTCCTTATGCAACGATTTGTCTTCTACAAAATAGCGTTCAAACGTGGCCATTTTGTCTTTGTCGAAAGAGGGAGCATCCGGACCACACCACATATACCACATATAGTCAAGCGCAAACGCCTTTTCATCCGAACCATCTTCACCAAAGTAGGCGGTACGTACCAATTGGTCCACCTTTTTCAACAGTTTCTCTCCCCAATACTCCTTTCCATTGATTACTACATGCTTGAAGCTTCCGTCAGCATTCAAAGGAACCGACGCATGATAAAGTAAGTTACTGTTGCATACCAGATACATGCCACCGTAGGTAAACAGACAGCGCATGTGTTTTTTCAATTTCTCACTATTCATGAAAGAAGCATGTATCTTCTCCATCAAATCATGCTCTTCTTCCGTAAGCCTATAGGGGTCTGCCGGATCGATTGTCGGGAAGTTTGTGTCACGTAAAGCATATTCCTTTCCATCGTACATAAAGACTCCTCGTTCGAAATCTATCAGATGCAACAGCTTCCGGTTGCCCATACCTAACTCCGGCCGACGGTCAATGATGGCAGCTTCCAGTTTCAGCTGAATAATGGTAATGGCTTTATGCATCTGTGTAATGAGACGCAATGTCTTTTCATTGTAACGAGAATCGGAAAAATTCAATTTCGGCGCAAAGATCTCACAAGGATCATCTCCATAGACATCCATGGCAAACGTAGCCAACGGCAGTAGATTGATACCATATCCATCTTCCAATGTAGCCAAATTGGCATAACGCATAGACATACGGATTACATTTGCCATACAAGCATCATTTCCCGAGGCTGCTCCCATCCAAAGAAGATCATGGTTTCCCCATTGAATATCAAAGTTATGATAATCACAAAGCGTATCCATTATGATGTGCGCTCCCGGTCCACGATCATATATGTCACCCACGATATGCAGCAAATCGATAGTAAGCCGCTGTATCAAGTTACACATAGCTATAATAAAATCATCGGCACGCTTGGTAGAGATAATGGTACTGATGATAACGTTGATATAAGCATGCTTGTTGGGATCGATAGTAGACTCGTGCAACAACTCTTGAATGATATAAGAGAAGTCTTCAGGCAAAGCCTTCCGAACTTTAGAACGCGTATATTTGGACGACACATTCTGGCAAACCTTAACCAACTGGTTCAGTGTAATCAAATACCAGTCATCCAGATCCTTCTCGGACGCCTTGATCAGTTGCAGTTTTTCCTCCGGATAGTAAATCAGCGTACAAAGTTCTTTCTTCTCACTCTCACGCAAGGTATGACCGAATATTTCATTCACCTTACGCTTCACAGCTCCCGATGCATTCTTCAGTACATGCTGAAAAGCTTCATATTCTCCATGTATGTCGGTCAAAAAATGTTCCGTTCCTTTAGGCAGATTCAGAATTGCCTCCAGATTGATAATCTCGGTACTGGCATCAGCTATCGTCGGAAAGCTATGGGACAATAATTGCAGATAACGCAAATCGCTGATGATACTTTCAGAAGTAATATTTCCCATGATTCTATCTTTATATTTTTATTCCTATTCAAATTAATCATCCCAACAAAAACATCAGTAGCACCTGAGCTATGATGACTCGAAGGAACATGCAAAGCGGATATACTGTGGCATAAGACACCGATGGATTATCACCGGGAATGGTATCGTTAGCATAGTTCAATGCCATTGGATTAGCCATACTGCCACATAACATACCGGTCACGGAGCCGAAATCAACTTTCATCCATTTAAAAGCAACAACTCCCATTATCAATACTGGTACCAGCGTCAAAACAAAACCGACACCAATCCAAAGAAGTCCTTCAGGGCGAAACACGGTCTCAAAGAAATGAGCACCTGCATCCAATCCAAGGCAAGCCAAATACAATGCCAATCCCAATGCACGCAACATCAAATTGGCACTACGTGTCGTATAAGTTACCATATGTAACCTCGGACCAAATGTACCTATCAGAATACCGACAATAATAGGACCACCTGCCAAACCAAGTTTCACCGGCGCACTGATACCCGGTATTGAAATAGGAATAGCTCCCAATATAAGTCCCAAAATAATGCCGATAAATACAGCTACCAGATTAGGTTCTTTCAGACTTTTAATTGCATTACCCAACACCTTCTCAACATTATGCACGGATGCCGCTTCACCAACAATGGTCAACCGATCTCCTAACTGCAATGTTAAATCGGCCGTAGCCAACAGCTGTACTCCACTTCGATAAACACGGGTTATATTGATACCATAATGATTACGTAAATGAAGTGATCCAAGTTTTCTTCCGTTCAATTCCGGACGGGTTACAACGATACGTTGCGAGATAAGTTTACTGTCAATAGCATCCCAATCAATATCTTCCTTATTCCAATTCGTATGTTCCTGTTCACCGAAAAGCACCGTCATTGCTGCAGCTTCCTTCTCCGAAGTAATCACCAGCAAACGGTCGCCTTCCTCCACGATCTTGTCCGAAGTAGGAATCGTCACCTTACCCTCTCTCCACAAACGAGAAATCACAAATTTAGAATGACTCAAGTCTGCTATTTCCTTCACACTTTTACCAAAGATTCCAGGATTATGAACTTGAAAAGCACCAATATAGGTTTTATTATCATTTTCTTTCTCTTTCACCTCCAGGTCCTTGTCCGTCACCATCAGTTTACGCATAATCAGAATAGCCAAAATAACTCCCACGACACCTAACGGATACGTAACAGCACATCCCAATGCTGGAGTACTGGCCTCCATTCCCAACTGTTTTAACGTCTGCTGAGCAGCTCCCAAAGCAGGTGTATTGGTCGTAGCGCCGCATAAAATACCCACCATGTCCGGAAGCGAAATATCTGTTACAAGACTGCCCAGCACGGTCATCAAAGTACCGATCAGGACGACTCCTGTAGCCAGCATATTCAGCCTGACACCTCCTTGTCGGAAAGAACTGAAAAAACCGGGGCCTACCTGTAAGCCCAATGCGTAGACAAACACTACAAGTCCGAAACTCTCTGCATAATTCAACATCTGGGGATCAATGGTAAATCCCAAATGTCCGGCCAATATACCGGCAAAGAATACGAACGTAACACCCAGAGAAACGCCCCAGAAACGTACTTTTCCTAAACCTAAACCGACCGCTGAAATCAACGATAGGATAACAACCGCCTGTAGAGCGGAATGTTCCACAAACAAACTATATAGCCAATCCAAAATAAAATCAATTATTATTTATGCGCAAAGATAGGAACTATAGTTGGAGAGGAAAAATAAATGCCTCAAAAAACTGGATTCATCCATAAAAGTCAAAGCACAAACATCAGACTACAGCCTTTTCCATACTTTTTCCACTCAAAGTATACAACTTGCAAGCATACAACCAAACCACAATATAAGCAAGCAAGGGAACGACAAAAGCAATCACCATCGTGGTATAATCTGCCACCAGTCCCATCAACAAAGGACCCACAACACCTCCTACCGGTGACATCATCAGGAAAGAGGAAGCCCGTTTGGTATGGTTACCCAATCCGCGAAGAGACAAAGCGAAAATAGTAGGGAACATGATTGCTTCGAATGCATAGACCAGCAGCAAAGCTATCAAAGAAATATATCCTAAATCGAGAAGTACCACTGTCGTCGTCACCACGACACCCGAAGCGCAAACGAAAAGCATCTTTTCAGCACGAACCCTCCGCATAATCCAGCTACCGATGAAACGTCCCAACATAAAAAGACTCAGACCACCGAACGAAAGTACCAATGAAGCCGTACGTGCATTCATCCATCCCTGCTCCAACACATAGTTAATAAAGAAGCTGTTAATGGAAATCTCTCCGACTTCATAAGCAAACAATGCCATCAATCCAAATACAAACAGCTTGTGTTTCCATAATCCTACTTTATGTCCGTCGGCACTTACCTCGTCCTCATGTACAATCTCCGGCAGACGGACACGTGAAAAAAGAACCGCAACCAGCAACACAACCACTCCCATACAAGCATAGGGAAGTGCCACATTACCCGAACCGGTATTTCCATCTTCAGAGAACAACAATAATCCCGTTACGATAGGAGCACAGATACAGCCCAAACCGTTGAAAGACTGTGCAAAGTTCAGACGACTGGCTGCCGTTTCGCGTGCACCCAATTCTGTAGCATAAGGATTGGCCGCTGTTTCCAGAAACGTTAATCCACACCCGATAACGAACAAGGCAAACAGAAATACCTGATAAGACATCCATTGCTGTCCGGGAATAAATAGCAGCGAACCAATCCCATAAAGTACCAATCCAAACACCACTCCCCGCCTATAACCAAAACGGGAAATGAATAGTCCGGCAGGAATAGCCATCACAAAATACCCCAGATACATCATAGCCTGTATCAAAGCCGACACAGATTTATTGATGTGCAGCAACTCCTGAAAGTGTTTGTTCAGAACGTCAAGTATGGCATGGGCAAATCCCCATAGAAAAAACAAGGAAATAATCAAAATGAAGGGGACCATATACTGTTCCCCTACTAGCGGTGTTCTTTTATTCATCATAATAACATACAGTATAAAAACCGGAATAATCGGCCGCAAAGATACACATTATTTATATTCCCAGAAGAATAAGCATCCTCAAAGTGAACGTTAAAGAAACAGACAGGCATGTCGCCCATATATCGGACGACAAACCTTGAAATGACCCCAATAGAGCCTATCTCAACCGCAAACGGTCTCCTACCTCAGGCACATATTCTCCGTCCTTGCGATTCATCTTGTAGAGATTCTTCAGGCGGATACCGTACTTCTGCGAAATGCTGTGCATGGAATCGCCGTCACGAACGATATGGACTGTATAAGGCTTCTGCGCTTTCTTATTCTTCTTTTTCAGATAGATAATGTCACCTGCTTCGAGGGTATATTCACGGTGCAGATCGTTATAGTCGACCAGTTTTTTCCAACTAATGTCAAACTCCCCGCCCAACAACTCGAAACTGTCACCGTCACGAGCCACGACGTACGCCAAACCGTTGGCTATATATACCTGATGTGGTTTCAACAACCAAGGTTTCTTCTTGATTTCCTTCTCCCATTTGCGGGCTTCACGACGTCCCAGGCCTTCATTATCGTACTTATAGAGTTCGTAGTCCTCAATAATCGTTATCAGACGGTTGGCATACGAAGGGTCGGTGGCATAACCGGCCTTTTTCAGTCCTTTGGCCCATCCTTTGTAATCGGTTATCTTCAACTTGAACAGAAAAGCATAACGCGCGCCACTGGTAAGGAACTTGGAATGGTCCTCGTATGAATCGCGCACATTGCGATAAGCCCGGAAACATTCGCCACGGGCATCATCATCGTGATAGACCCGGCCTCCGCGCCAGTTATTGTGACACTTGATGCCGAAGTGGTTGTTACTCTTTCGAGCCAGTACACTCTGCCCCGCTCCACTCTCGAGCAAGCCTTGCGCCAGTGTAATGCTGGCCGGTATTTTGTGCAACCTCATCTGCTCCACTGCAATGGGAGCATATTGCTTGATATATTCGTTGTAACGGGAGTTCCTGCGCTGTGCATGGGCAGGCAGAAGCATCATAAGAAAAGCCACAAGGGCCAGCAGTCGGAACGTATATTTCATGTCTTTGTCATTGATTCGGGCACAAAAGTCTGCAAAAGAATTGAAAATTCCAATCACTTCCTTATCTTTGTAACATTAATTACAGAAACCTTGTCTTATGAAAGAACTGAATATCCACATCGACATCCGTATTTTCCCATACGAGGAACTGGATGCAGCCGACCGTGAGCTGATAGACGCCGCCCGTGAAGCTACTTTCCGCAGTTATTCCCCTTATTCTCACTTTTCAGTAGGAGCTGCCGCTCGCCTGGCAGACGGCACCATCGTATGCGGCAGCAATCAGGAGAACGCCGCCTATCCGTCAGGGCTCTGTGCCGAACGCACCACCCTTTTCTATGCCAATTCGCGTTACCCGGATCAGGCCGTAAAGACACTGGCTATCGCTGCCCGCAACGAGCAGGGGGAATTTCTGGAAGACCCGATTCCGCCATGCGGAGCTTGCCGCCAAGTAATGCTCGAGACGGAGACAAGGTACAACCAGACCATGCGCATCTTGCTATACGGAAGTAAGGGCATCTACGAAGTTAAAAAGGTAGGCGACCTGCTGCCACTGTCGTTCGACGCTTCGGCCATGCAGTGAAAGAGTTTTGCATGCCCTATCAGATGCCATCACAGGCACCCGTTGTGACGCAGCACTTTCTGGCCCTCTCATGCAGTGCTTCCTGACACCCTGACGAAGCACTGCATGAGCACCTCACAAAGCACTTCGTCGGACTATCACGAAGCACTGTGTCACCTCCTCATCATTTACTTTCTAAAGGCATCAGGCCTATTACCTGCCTACATAAAAAATGGGAAAGCTCACAAATAACCGTAATTCGGGTATCCCGGTTTTCCAAATTTCTTCTTATTTTTGCAGCGTATCACTCAAAGAACGATACACGACAATTTTACCTTATTAAAAACAGACACCTTTTATTATGTTACGTAAAATCAGACTGACCCTGGCTATCGTTTTCTTTACGCTGATTACCCTGCTGTTCCTCGACTTCACAGGAACACTGCACGCGTGGTTCGGCTGGATGGCCAAGATTCAATTCCTCCCTGCCCTGCTGGCACTGAATGTGGGAATGGTACTAGCCTTGGTGATCCTCACTCTGCTGCTGGGCCGTGTCTACTGTTCTATCATTTGTCCGTTGGGCGTCTTTCAGGACATTGTGGCTTGGTTCTCGAAAAAAAGCAAGAAGAACCGCTACCGCTATTCGCCCGCCCTGTCGTGGTTGCGCTACGGCGTGTTGGGCGTGTTCGTCATCACGCTGGTGGCAGGCGTACATTCGTTTGTCGCACTGCTGGCACCCTACAGTTCGTACGGACGCATTGCAAGCAACCTGTTCGCCCCTGTCTACCAGTGGGGAAACAACTTGCTGGCTTATCTGGCTGAACGAGCTGACAGCTATGCTTTCTACGACACCACTGTCTGGCTGAAAAGCTTGCCCACGTTTGTCATCGCTGCCGTCACACTGGTAGTGCTCATCGTACTGGCCTGGAGAGGCGGACGTACTTATTGCAACACCATCTGTCCTGTAGGTACCGTGCTGGGATTCCTGTCAAAGTATGCCTACCTGAAGCCGGTCATCGACACAGACAAGTGCATCAATTGTAACCTCTGTGCCCGTAACTGCAAAGCCTCGTGTATCGACATCAAGAATCACCAGATAGACTACAGCCGCTGCGTGGCCTGCATGGACTGCCTGGACAAGTGCAAACACCAGGCATTACGCTACGCACATCCTTCCAAAACAAAGGTTGAAGCAACCGAGAAGAAGCCTGAAGAAGGCAGTTCGCGCCGTGCCTTCCTGACATCGACAGCATTGGCAGCCTCGGCTGCCGTATTGAAGGCTCAGGAAATGAAGGTAGACGGCGGATTGGCTACCATCGAAGACAAGAAAATCCCTAATCGAAAGACACCCATTCTGCCGCCGGGAGCCCAAAGCGCCCGTCACTTCGCCCAACACTGCACGGCCTGCCAGCTCTGCGTGTCGGTATGCCCCAACGAGGTGTTGCGTCCCTCTACCGGCCTGATGACGCTGATGCAACCTTTCTCTTCGTACGAACGCGGCTATTGTCGCCCCGAGTGTACCAAGTGTTCGGAAGTCTGCCCCGCGGGAGCCATCAAACCCATCACCGTAGCCGACAAATCGTCCATCCAGATAGGACACGCCGTATGGATCAAGCGCAACTGCGTAGTAAAGACCGACAAGGTGGAATGCGGTAACTGTGCGCGCCATTGTCCCACAGATGCCATCACCATGGTACCGTCGGACCCCAAGAACCCCGACTCGCTCAAGTTTCCGGCCATCGACACGGAACGTTGCATCGGTTGCGGTGCTTGCGAAAACCTCTGTCCGGCCCGTCCCTTCAGTGCCATTTATGTGGAAGGACACGAACGACACCGGATTATTTAAGCGGTGAACGGTTAACGTTTTATTTCTATAACTTCTTTATCACGATATACTAATGAACGACCAGAATCATTCCAACGATATGTCTCGCCGCGAGTTTCTGAAGATTGTGGGTATCAGTACGGCCACCACAACCGCGGTATTGGCTGGATGCGGACCGAAAGACTCCGCTACCTCCTCCCTGCAGGCCGAAGGGGAAATTCCTACTGACAAAATGACCCTGCGCGAGAATCCGAAAACCAAAGAGAAAGTATCACTGCTGGGCTACGGCTGCATGCGCTGGCCCACCCTGCCTGCTCCCGAAAAAGGCGGCAACGTCATCGACCAGGATGCTGTAAACGAACTGATAGACTATGCCATGGCTCATGGTGTGAACTACTACGACACGTCGCCTGTCTATGTACAAGGTTGGTCGGAAAAATCGACTGGCATCGCCTTGAAGCGTCATCCACGCGAGAAGTTCTTCGTGGCTACCAAACTGTCCAACTTCTCCAACTATACGCGCGAGAACTCCATCGCCATGTACAACCGCTCGTTTCAGGAACTGCAGGTGGACTACATCGACTACTACCTGCTGCACTCCATTGGCAACGGCGGCATCGAGACTTTCCGCGCCCGCTACATTGAAAACGGCATGATCGATTTCCTGATGAAGGAACGCGAGGCAGGTCGCATCCGTAACCTGGGCTTCTCTTTCCACGGCACACAGGATGTGTTCGACGAAGTTCTGGCCATGCACGACCAGGTGCACTGGGACTTCGTACAGATTCAGCTGAACTATGTAGACTGGAAATATGCTTCGGGACGCAACGTTAACGCCGACTACCTCTACGCCGAACTGGAGAAACGCCACATACCGGCCATCATCATGGAACCGCTGCTGGGCGGACGTCTGTCCAAGCTGCCCGAACACCTCGTGGCACGCCTCAAGCAACGCGGCCCCGAAGCGAGCGTCGCCTCGTGGGCTTTCCGCTTTGCAGGCACGTTCCCTAATGTACTGACAGTATTGAGCGGCATGACCTACATGGAGCATCTGCAGGACAACCTGCGCACCTATTCGCCGCTGGTACCCCTGACGGACGACGACCTGGAATTCCTGCAGCAGACGGCCGACCTGATGAAGCAGTACCCTACTATCCCCTGTAACGACTGCAAGTACTGCATGCCTTGCCCCTATGGTATCGACATTCCCGCCGTGCTGATACATTATAATAAATGTGTGAACGAGGGCAATCTACCCACTTCTCAGGAGCATGCCAACTACCGTGAGGCACGCCGGGCCTTCCTCATCGGGTACGACCGCAGTGTACCTCGCCTGCGCCAGGCCAGCCACTGCATCGGCTGCGGCCAATGCGTGTCTCACTGTCCGCAAAGCATTGACATTCCCGAAGAACTGCACCGCATCGACCGCTATGTGGAGCAGCTGAAACAAGAAACGCTGTAACCCGAAAAGACAAAGAATGAAAGAACTCATAGACATGCTTCACGCAGGAGGATACTCCTGCGTGATAGCCAATGGTGACCGCATCCGCACGTTCACACGGCGGGGTGTGGCCGACCTTTACGACCTGCTGGTACAAGAACCCGAATTCCTACATGGTGCGTTTGTAGCCGACAAGGTCATCGGCAAGGCGGCAGCCTCGCTCATGTTACTGGGTGGCGTACGGCAGGTATATACTCGTACCATCAGCCAGCCTGCTCTCCGCCTGTTGCAGGAAGCCGGTGTCACGGTAAGTTGCGATGAGATCGTGGACCACATCATCAACCGCGACCACACGGGCTGGTGCCCGCTGGAACAAGCCAGCCGTGACCTCCAGTCAGCCAAAGAAATTTTCCCAGTTATAGAAAAATTTATCTCCAGTCAGAGAAAAAACGTATGAAAGAACTGAACTTGAAGGAAGGCCTGTTTGCCTTTCTCCTCCTGACAACTTCCGCCGCTCAAGGACAGGAAGACACCACTCGTATTGCCCGTAACTTGACGACAGACGAGGTCGTCGTAACCGGTACCCGTAATGAAACCGATATCCGTCACCTTCCTATGACCATCTCTGTCGTAGGTCGGAAACAACTGGAAAGCAATTACCAGCCTTCCGTACTACCCACCCTGACCGAACAAGTACCTGGCTTCTTCACCACCAGCCGCGGCATTATGGGCTATGGTGTATCGACCGGAGCGGCTGGAGGTATGAGTCTGCGAGGTATCGGTGGAAGCCCCACAGCAGGATTGCTAGTGCTCATCGACGGACATCCACAATATATGGGACTGATGGGACATCCCATTGCCGACGCCTATCAGACAATGATGACCGAACGGGTGGAGGTACTGCGCGGACCGGCTTCGGTACTCTACGGCTCGAATGCCATGGGCGGTGTCATCAACATCGTCACACGGCAGATGGAAGAAGAAGGTTCGAAAACCGACCTGCAAGTAGGATATGGCTCGTATAACACCCTGCAAACCGAAGTGACCAACCGCCTGAAGCGCGGACGATTCAGCAGCATCACCACCGGCTCGTACAATCGAAGCGATGGACATCGGCCCGACATGGATTTCGAACAATATGGCGGCTATGCCAAGCTGGGCTATGATTTCAGTGACCAATGGAAGTTATGGGGAGACATCAACGTGACTCACTTCAACGCCTCCAACCCAGGTACCATAGCGTCACCCTATATCGACAACGACTCGCGCATTACCCGCGGAATGGCTTCGGCAGCTCTCGAGAACCATTACGAACGAACCTCAGGTGCGCTGAGTTTCTTCTACAACTGGGGACGCCATAAGATAAACGACGGCTATCACCCGGGCGAAGAACCACAAGCATCACATTTCAACTCCAAGGACCGCATGATGGGCCTCTCGTGGTATCAAAGCCTCACGCTGTTCGAAGGCAACCGCATCACCGCCGGCTTCGACTACCAGCACTTCGGCGGCGAGTCGTGGTACAAGGTACTGGCCACAGGCGAGAAGCAACCACAAGTAGACAAGCAGCTGGACGAACTGGCCGGATACGTAGATTTCCGACAGAACATCGGCCACTGGTTGTCACTCGACGCCGGACTGCGTGTGGACCACCACTCGCACACGGGCACAGAATGGATACCGCAGGGTGGACTGGCCTTCCACCTGCCCCGTCAAGCAGAACTAAAAGCCATGGTAGGCAAAGGCTTCCGTAACCCTACCATCCGCGAACTGTTCATGTTCTCAAAAAACCCCGATTTGCAGCCCGAAAGCCTCGTCAGCTACGAACTGGCTTACACACAACGCCTCTTCGACGGTGCCCTGTCTTACGGACTCAACCTCTATTACATCGACGGAAAGAACATCATTCAGGTGGATCCCGCCCAGCGAAAGAACGTGAACACGGGCCACATCGAGAACTGGGGTACAGAAGCCAACGTAGCCTACCGCTTTAATGCCCGCTGGCAAGCCAATGCTAACTACAGCTGGCTGCACATGGAAAATCCTGTACTGGCTGCTCCTGAACACAAGTTATATGCCGGTGTCAACTACCGTCAGGGACGGTGGACAGCCGCCAGCGGCATGCAGTACATCCGTGGTCTCTATACTTCCGTCACGCAAGGACAGGAAAAGCAAGAAACTTTCGTTCTTTGGAATTTGAATATCAGCTACCGTCTGTGTAACTTTGCAAGCCTCTTCGTGAAAGGCGAGAACCTGCTGGCACAACGCTACGAAATCAATGCTGGATACCCCATGCCGAAGGCTACCTTCATGGGAGGCGTCAACGTGAATTTCTGACTTATAAAAAAGACATAAGTATGAAAGAGATGGAATATGACCGCACCGCTTGCTGGTGCGTCTTCTTCAAAGATAACCTGCTGATGCAGAAACTCGCTGACGGCACCTGCACCCTGCCTACAGGAGAGCAGCTGCCTGTAGCTCCCGCAAAGGATCAGACCGTCCACCGTGTCACCTTGCCTACAGGACAGCAGGTCTATACGTTTGCCATCGACTACCCTGTGGCCGAGACCAACCAGTGGATGATGACCGGCCTGCGCGCCTCGTTCGATCATCTGCCTTTGGACGCATACAAAGCCGCCGGCAAGGCCTATCAGATACTCTACTGGGACCAGCACAGCCGCTACTGCCCCGTATGCGGTACGCCTACGGAGCAGCAGACCGATATCATGAAGAAATGTCCCCACTGTGGCAATGAATTATACCCACCCATCTCTACTGCCATCATTGTACTGGTGCGCCGCGGCGAAGAAATCCTACTGGTACATGCCCATAATTTCCGCGGCACTTTCTATGGCCTCGTAGCAGGCTTCCTCGAGGCTGGCGAAACGTTGGAGCAATGTGTCCGCCGTGAGGTTATGGAAGAAACAGGCCTCTGTATCCGTAACATCACCTACTTCGACAGCCAACCCTGGCCCTATCCCAGCGGTCTGATGGTAGGTTTCTTTGCCGACTACGAAAGTGGCGACATCAAACTGCAGAAAGATGAACTCAGTGCCGGTGCCTTCTACCATCGCAACAACTTGCCGGAACTACCGCGCAAGCTGAGCATCGCCCGCAGACTGATCGATGCCTGGCTGGAAGGAAAAGACAACCACACCAACCGTTAACATCCGAAACGTAACTACCTACATGAGCGATGTAACTATGAACTTTAGCGCCATAACTATGGACTTTAGAAGCGTAAAGTAGGACTTTGGAAAAACAGCCTTTTCGTAACCGAAAAGTATTGGTCTTTATTGGATAAAACATTACCTTTGTGGCGCAAACCCATAAAGACGATGCAACGGAGATTTCAGACATTTATCATATCCCTACTTTTATGCTGCCTGGCATGCCACTCTCTGCAAGCAGCAGAAGAGCAAATGCAACCCCAAGATGACGGCATCCGTCTCAGCCTGCTGACCTGTGGCCCCGGCAAGGAAATCTATTCCCTCTTCGGACATACGGCCATCCGTTATGAAAACCGTCGGAAGGGCATCGATGTGGTATTCAACTACGGTCTGTTCAGCTTTCAGTCGTCCAACTTCATCCTTCGTTTCACCCTTGGCGAAACGGACTACCGGCTTGGAGCAACGGAATACAAATACTTCCTTTCGGAATACCTGCTGGACAATCGCGACGTCTGGGAACAGACCCTGAACCTGACTACGGAAGAAAAACAAAAATTGATAAATCAATTGGAGGAAAATTATCGGCCGGAAAACCGTGTCTACCGCTATAATTTCTTCTATGACAACTGTGCCACACGCCCGCGCGATCAGGTGGAACGTGCCGTAAACAACAGCCTGCGCTATTCCGACGATATGACGACGACCGATACAGGACGAAGCTTCCGAGACATCGTCCATCAATATTGTCAGGGGCATCCATGGTCGCAGTTTGGTATCGACCTCTGTCTCGGCAGCGAGGCAGACCGCCCCATCAGCCGACATCAGATGATGTTTGCCCCCTCCTATCTGAAAGATTTTTTCGCTACCGCCACCCTAGCCGACAGTACAGGTATCGGTACACGTCCTCTGGTGAGCCAGACTGAACAGCCCGTTGTCATTCCCAACGAAGACAAACAAACGGAAACGACTCTTTTTACGCCTTTACTGACAGCCACGCTTTTGTTCCTGTTTGTGTGTGCCTGCTCTTGGTATGGAGTTCGCAGGCAAAGAAGTCTATGGGGCATCGACCTTATTCTTTTTACAGTTGCCGGACTCAGCGGATGCATCCTGGCATTCCTGGCACTGTTCTCATCCCATCCGACAGTAAGTTCCAACTATATACTTTTCGCACTCCATCCCCTGCATCTATTCTGCCTGCCCTGGATGATAAAAAAGGTGCGAAAAAGACAAACGAGCCGCTACATGCAGGCTAATTTTGCCGTTTTAACATTATTTATATTGTTATGGGCTATAATTCCGCAAAAAATCAATCCGACAATGCTACCTTTGGCACTTTGTTTGCTGGTACGTTCAGCAAGCAACTTGATTTTATCCCATAAACAAGGCTTAAGAAGAAGAATAAAGAGATGAAAAAAGGACTGATAACCTCCATATTAGTGTTGACTTTCGGCGGACTGCAGGCTCAGCCACTACCGTCTACGCCCAAACTGGTCGTAACTCTGACCATCGACCAGCTCCGCACAGATTATCTGGAGGCATTTTCGGCCTTATACGGGGAAAAAGGATTCAAAAGGCTGATGCGTGAAGGCAAAGTCTACATGCAAGCCGAAATGCCCTTCGACAAACCCGACCGCGCATCGGCGACAGCGACACTATTCAGCGGCTGTTCACCTTCTACACATGGAATCATCGCCACCAAATGGATGGACGTGTCTACCCTGACACCGCGCAATTGCGTGGAGGATCCAAACTTCATGGGCAACTACACCAACCAAAACAGCTCTCCGGCCCAATTGCTGACATCGACCATTGCCGACGAGCTGAAAGTAGCCACGCGCAATGCCGGAAAAGTATATGCCATCGCACCCTTCCGCGATGCAGCAGTCTTGAGTGCCGGCCATGCAGGCGACGGTGCTTTCTGGATTAACAAGACAAATGGAAAGTGGTGTGGAAGTACCTATTACCCGGAATTCCCCGAATGGCTGAACCAATACAATGACTCCAGCTCCGTGGATTTCCGCATTAAGGATATCACTTGGATGCCCCTGCATCAGGTATCCAGCTACAAATACCTGTCCGACTGGCGGACAGAGCCATTCAAGTACATTTTTGAAAGCGAACGAGAAAACAAGTTCTACCGACTGGCGGCAAGCCCCCTCATAAACGATGAGGTCAACCTGCTGACAGAAAGGCTGTTGGAGAAAAGTGGAATAGGCAGAGATGATATCCCCGACCTTCTGGCGCTCACCTACTATGCGGGCAACTACAATCACCGCAGCACCCGCGAATGCGCCATGGAAATGCAGGACATCTATGCCCGTCTGGACCGAAGCATTGCTACCCTGCTCGACATGCTCGACCGGAAAATAGGACTGAATAACCTCATTCTGTGCATCGCATCCACCGGTTATGCCGATCCCGATCCTGCAGATACGGGAATTTACCGCATCCCTGGAGGAGAGTTCCACCTGAACCGCTGTGCCACTCTGCTCAACATGTATCTTATGGCAACCTATGGCGCCGGACAGTATGTGGAAACTTATTATGACCAACAAATTTATCTTAACCATAAACTTCTGGAAGACAAGCAGCTGGACCTGACGGAAATTCTGGAAAAATCAGCTGCATTCTTGGTACAGTTCAGTGGTGTAGACCAAGTCTATTCCTCACACCGGCTGCTATTGGGTTCCTGGTCTCCCCAGATAGACCGCATCCGCAACAGTTACCACCGCAAGCGCTCGGGCGACCTGCTGATCAAAGTACTGCCGGGATGGACCATTGTTCAGGAAAATGGCAATGACAACCGTGCCGTGCGAGCTGCTGAAATTCCCGCACCACTGATTCTCATGGGTGGAGGAATTAAAGCAGGAAAAGTGCGGACACCTGTCAGTGCCGATCGCATCGCCCCTACTTTGAGCAGTGTGATGCGCATACGTGCTCCGAATGGATGCACAGCCACTCCGCTCGAATTTTGACCTGTTTTTTCCTTACAAGCAGACAAGAGCCCCGCTTCGTCGTCTGAATGTAACCATTTTCTTGTCTGATAACGGATTATTGGAAAAAACTCACTGTAACTTTGTGCCCAGTGGAGTGAATTTCTTACCTTTGCACAGCGAAAAACAATTATCAACCAACATTGCAATAAATAAAAACAATTATAAAATGGGATTTAATGAATTTTTAAGCTCGATTTTCGGCAACAAATCCACCCGCGACATGAAGGAAATACAACCGTGGGTAGAAAAGGTGAAAGCCGCATACCCGGAAATCGACAGCCTGGACAACGATGCCTTGCGTGCCAAAACAGAAGAATTGAAGGCATACATCCGCAACTCTGCCGCCTCTCAACGTGCCAAAGTGGACGAACTGAAGGCCACTGTAGAAACCACGGAACTGGAAAAGCGTGAAGAGCTCTTTGCCCAGATCGACAAAATTGAGAAAGAAATACTGGAAATCTACGAAAAGGCACTCGACGAAGTACTGCCCGCGGCCTTTGCCATCGTAAAGTCGACAGCCAGACGATTTACAGAAAATGAAGAAATTACCGTAACAGCCAATGACTTCGACCGCCAGCTGGCTGCCACCAAGGATTTCGTCCGTATCGAAGGTGATAAAGCCATCTACAAGAACCATTGGATGGCAGGTGGTAACGAAATTACTTGGAATATGGTACACTACGACGTACAGCTGTTCGGTGGTGTCGTTCTGCATAAAGGTAAGATTGCCGAAATGGCAACCGGTGAAGGTAAGACCCTCGTGGCAACCCTCCCCGTATTCCTCAACGCCCTGACCGGTAACGGTGTACACGTCGTAACAGTGAACGACTACCTGTCCAAGCGTGACTCCGAATGGATGGGACCGCTCTACATGTTCCACGGCTTGAGCGTAGACTGTATCGACAAGCATCAGCCCAATTCCGATGCCCGTCGTCGCGCCTACCTGGCCGATATCACATTTGGTACCAACAACGAATTTGGCTTCGACTACCTGCGTGACAACATGGCCATCAGCCCGAAAGACCTCGTACAACGCCAGCACAACTATGCCATCGTCGATGAGGTGGACTCTGTATTAATTGACGATGCCCGTACGCCGTTGATTATCTCTGGTCCTGTACCCAAAGGTGACGACCAACTGTTCGAACAGCTCCGTCCGCTGGTAGAAAGACTGGTAGAGGCACAAAAAAGACTGGCTACCCAGTATCTGGCTGACGCCAAACGTCTCATCGCTTCCAGCGACAAGAAAGAACAGGAAGAAGGCTTCCTCTCCCTCTACCGCAGCCACAAGGCATTGCCTAAGAACAAACCGCTCATCAAGTTCCTGAGCGAACAGGGCGTAAAAGCTGGTATGCTGAAAACCGAGGAAATCTACATGGAACAGAACAACAAACGTATGCACGAAGTGACCGATCCGCTCTACTTCGTCATCGACGAGAAACTGAACAGTGTAGATCTGACCGACAAGGGTGTGGACCTCATCAGCGGTAACTCAGCCGACCCCACTCTCTTCGTACTGCCCGATATCACAGCCCAGCTCTCTGAACTGGAAAATGAAAAGGATCTGACAGAAGAAGAACGTCTGGCGAAGAAGGACGCCCTGCTCACCAATTATGCAATCAAGTCGGAACGCGTACATACCATCAATCAGCTGCTGAAAGCTTACACCATGTTCGAAAAAGACGACGAATACGTTGTAATAGACGGACAGGTGAAGATTGTGGACGAGCAGACAGGCCGTATTATGGAAGGTCGTCGCTACTCTGACGGTTTGCATCAGGCCATCGAAGCCAAGGAGGGTGTAAAGGTAGAAGCTGCCACGCAAACATTCGCAACCATTACCTTGCAGAACTATTTCCGTATGTACCATAAGTTGTCAGGTATGACCGGTACAGCCGAAACGGAAGCCGGCGAATTCTGGGATATCTACAAACTGGATGTTGTTGTCATCCCGACCAATCGTCCCATTGCCCGCAAGGATATGAACGACCGCGTCTACAAGACAAAACGCGAGAAATACAAAGCTGTCATCGAAGAAATCGAAGCCATGGTACATGCCGGACGTCCTGTGCTGGTAGGTACGACATCGGTAGAAATCTCGGAAATGCTGAGCAAGATGCTGACCATGCGCAAGATTCCCCACAACGTATTGAACGCCAAACTGCACCAAAAAGAAGCTGACATCGTGGCGCAAGCCGGTCAGAGCAGTACGGTGACCATTGCCACCAATATGGCCGGTCGTGGTACCGATATCAAGCTGAGCCCGGAAGTAAAAGCCGCAGGCGGTCTGGCCATCATCGGTACGGAGCGTCACGAATCCCGCCGTGTAGACCGTCAGTTGCGTGGTCGTGCCGGACGTCAAGGCGACCCGGGTTCATCCGTATTCTTCGTTTCACTGGAAGACGACCTGATGCGTTTGTTCTCGTCCGACCGTATCGCTGGTGTGATGGACAAATTAGGCTTCAAGGAAGGCGAAATGATCGAACACAGCATGATTTCCAAGTCCATCGAACGCGCACAGAAGAAAGTAGAAGAAAACAACTTCGGTATCCGTAAACGTCTGTTGGAATACGACGACGTAATGAACAAGCAGCGTACCGTAGTTTATACCAAACGCCGCCATGCCTTGATGGGAGAACGTATCGGTATGGATATCGTCAACATGATTTGGGACCGTTGTGCCAACGCTATTGAAGCACCAGATTATGAAAACTGCAAGATGGATATCCTGCAGACGTTGGCCATGGAAGCTCCTTTCAGCGAAGAGGAATTCAAGAACGAGAAGAAGGAAAAATTGGCAGACAAGACATTCGAAGCTGCTATGGAACTCTTCAAACGCAAGACTGAACGCATGGCACAGATAGCCTATCCGGTCATCAAGCAAGTATACGAGAACCAAGGTCACATGTATGAGAATATTCTCATACCCATCACCGATGGCAAACGTATGTACAATATCTCCTGCAACCTGAAAGCTGCTTACGAAAGCGAATGTAAGGAAGTGGTGAAGTCATTCGAAAAGAGCATCCTGCTCCATGTTATCGACGAAGCTTGGAAAGAAAACCTGCGCGAACTGGACGAACTGAAACACTCTGTACAGAACGCAAGCTACGAACAGAAAGATCCGCTGTTGATTTACAAGCTGGAATCTGTTAACCTGTTCGATGCCATGGTTGACAAAATTAATAACCAGACCATTTCTATCTTGATGCGCGGCCAGATACCTGTACAAGAAGCTCCGGCCGAAAGCCAACAAGAGCCTCAACGCAACGTAGAGGTACGCCAAGCTGCTCCCGAACAGCGTCAGGACATGAGTAAATACCGTGAGCAGAAGGTCGACTTGAATGATCCGAATCAGCAAGCTGCCGCTGCAAGAGATACACGTGAACAGCCTAAACGCGAACCCATCCGTGCCGAAAAGACAGTTGGCCGTAATGATCCCTGCCCATGCGGAAGTGGCAAGAAATACAAGAATTGTCACGGAAGAAATCTCTGAAAGTAACTAAAAGATAACAAGAACAAATAAAAAATCTTGTTATACCCATTTAACAAAAGCCTTGAACGGTTAAAAAACAGTTCAAGGCTTTTCTTTTACCACTTAAAAGACTATTTTTGCTACCAGATAAATAGAAAAGTAATATCCCGATGAAGAAAAAACTACTTTATTGCTTAGCTACAATCGGTTTGCTGTGCCTAAACGCCTGTCAAACTGTCGAACAGCTATCCATAGACTATATGCTACCGGCTGAGGTCAGTTTTCCGGCCAACTTGAGGCGTGTCGGTATCGTAAACAATATGCCTGATAATCCAGACAACAAACTTATTACAAGTTCAGAAGATAAGAATAAAGATAAAACAGAAATAGCCCGCCGTACAGACTACTATAACGGCGATCCCAAAATCACTACCGAAACCTTAGCAGAATCCATAGCCAATGAAAATTATTTCGATCTGGTCGTTATTTGTGATTCAGCACTAAGAAGCCAAGATAGAGCGCCCAGAGAAGCTACCCTATCCAGTGAAGAAGTTGTTCAGTTGACCCATGATTTGGGAGTAGATTTCCTCATTGCGCTGGAAAATGTTCAATTCCGCTCTTTACGCAAAGTAAGTTACCTGCCGGACTGGAGAGTATTCTACGGTACCGTAGATGTTAAAGTCTATCCGACTGTAAAAGTCTATCTGCCTAATCGGAAAATACCCATGGTAACCGTAAACTGTACCGATAGTATTTTCTGGGATGCATCCAGCAGCAGTGAAACACAAATCTTCAACCAACTGATTTCTGAAAAAGATATGATAGAACAAGCTTCCAGCTTTGCTGGTACTGTTCCTGTAAAATATTTGCTTCCCTATTGGAAAACAGCCAAACGTTATCTTTTCACCGGAGGTACCGTCAACATGCGCGATGCAGCCATTTACGTCAAAGAAAACAACTGGCCGGAAGCCATACGCCTGTGGGAAACCGAATACAACAGTAAAAAAGGCAAAAAGAAAATGTATGCAGCCTATAATATTGCATTGGGATATGAAATGCAGGATAGCATAAATACCGCCTATGATTGGGCTGTCAAGGCACAGGAAGTAGCTAAAAGCATGGCTAAAAACACAGTGAAAGATATAGAAGATGTGGAAAGAGGCAGCTATTCAAGCGATATTTCCTACTACCTCATGACAAGTTCTTATGTCAGTGAATTAGAGGAACGTAAAAACGGATTGGTACGCCTGAATGTCCAAATGCAAAGAATTAATGATGATTTTTAGTAAAAATCGGCAAAGGTTATCTTTTTTTTCCTACCTTTGAAAAGAATAATAGAATATAAGCGATTATGAAACTCAGTCAAACCTCACTCTCCCTACTGGAGAATACCATAAAAAAAGCTGTAAGCAGATACAATTGTGCCTGCGATCAAGCCATCGTGACAGATATTCATCTACAAGTGACTCCCAATATCGGCGAATTGTCCATCTATAACGACGATGACGAGGTTTTGGCCAATACAACCATTGAAGAATGGGGAACTTATGACGGCAATGACTTCAACAAAGACATAGAGCGTATCTTATCCGGCCTGCTGAACGACATGAAAAACGCAGGTGATTTCGATAAGATGACTATTCTGAAACCATTCTCTTTCGTTTTGGTAGATGAAGACAAGGAAACACTTGCCGAATTGTTGCTGATAGATGACGACACATTACTGGTCAACGAAGAATTGCTCAAAGGACTGGACGAGGAACTGGACGAATTTCTTAAGAAGTTATTGGAATAATATTTCCGATATCAAATACAACAAAACTCCCCTTCTAATTCCTGCCTGCATGGCAAAATAAGAAAGGGAGTTTTTTATTTCTTGGAACAATCCGAAAAGGACTGCTACAGACGATTCAGCAGTTCATGCAATTCGTTCACATCCTTCTCCGGATGATTGCGTCCATCGGGAAGAGCCTCAAGTGTAAACTTGGTAAGCATCTTATTCAAACGAGACAACTTACCTTTGTCCCCCTTACGGGTAAATTCTTCACGAAGAATGCGAATCTTCTCACACACTTGCACACCTTCCGTCATCCGTTCAAAACGTATACTGCTGCGAGGACCGGGATAGACACTGTATGTATCTCCGGCTGCCCACGTACGGAAACGGGAATCACGTAAAGGATCGGCCGTCCAGCTGTTGAAAGACCAACGCAAATATCCATCATATCCTTCAGCCACGGCATGTACCATAGTCCACACAGCCTCAGCCGGACGGGAAAAAGTAAATGTATTTGGGAAAGCCTCTGCACAACAAGTATAGTAAGTACTGATTTGTCCTTTCGCCTCACGAGCTTTCTTCACGTCCGCAGGAAATTTCTGTCCGAGCGCAATGCAATAATAGTAAAGATCCGGTTCTATTTCCGGATGATAGTTCCCTGCCAAAGTTATCTTAAATTCTGGATCTGCCGCACGAACAACCTTTATGGCTTCACGCATAGCTTCCATCGGACGTTCGTCCATCGAGATTGCCGTACGCTCGAACCAACCTTTCTCGCGAAGATGGCGGGCAAAGTCTTTCAGGAAAGTACCCCAATACTCCGCATAAGCGGCATCACCCGGTTTGGTTTCCAGAAAGACGACACGATTGGTAGCTTCATCATAGTAATCAAAGTTCAAAGCCCAGGGAATCATGGTATAGCAACTGATCAACCCTTTCAAACCGATATCTTCGGTCATGAATTCCACCCACTTGTCGAAAGCGGCATAACCAAATTCCCAGGAACCGTCCAGCTTCTTGATACGGGTCACCATACTGTCAAAGTGATCCTCCGTCTGGCCGTTCCAAGGTTTATGCATAATGCTGGCCGTGATGGCCTTCTGACCGGCATTGGCCAACATCTTCATAATGGGGCGCATGGCGTCAAAATGCTCCTTGCTCCAAAGAGGCACCTGATAATAGCGGGCCACAGCATACGGATTCTGCCACAAATCCAGGTCAAACTTCCAGTCCTGCGGAGACGGAAGCGTACGGTTCACCACCTTCACTTCAAAAGGCAGGGACAGCGGTTCCAAACCTTCGGCACTAACCGTCAGGAGAGATTTGTAGGTACCGGCCTTGACATCAGAGGGAACCCACACTGTCAGCCAGATCGGCTGCGAACAGCGCTCCTTGACATCCAGTTCCTGTGCAATGTCGAGCACATCGGCTACCAACGAAGAATCCCACTGAGTCTTGTCGGGACGATGGCCACAACCTCCCTTCCCGTCCTTGTTCAATTCGTCGGTCATGACGTAACGCACAAAATGGGTCTTCACGGCCGAAGCGGGAATGACGGAGCTGCCGTTCTTCAACTCACCTACTTTCACCTGAACGTTCTTCAAGGCCTGACAGGTCCACAATACGGCCTGTGCATGCACTCTCTCACCTTTCCAGGCACTCATCCGGGTAGTTCCCTTCTTTGTTTCCAAAGGAATACTCAACTTGGGATAGCGTACATCAATGCTTCCCCAAGCCAAAGACACAGGTGCCTGCATCTTGTTCCACACTTCCTCGCCATCGTGAGGCTTCGTATCCGTCAATTCTTCATAAGCGCCCAACGGATACCTTTCCGTGGTCTGCTGGGCACCACACCACAAACTCGCAAAGAGCGCCCAGACAAATAACAATTCTTTCTTTTTCATGAGGTTTATTTATTTAAGTTCAGAATATCTTCCAACTTAACGGCCTGGAACAGGATATGGGCCGTACTGCTCTCGTAGAGAATGCCGACCGTCTCGCGATCGATCATCGTCAAACAGGAATACCCCCAGCTACCTCCTTCGTCCAGCATCAGACGGTTCTCGGGAAGCCATGTCAGACCATTGTCCAGACTGGCTTTGATAGTCATGCGATGGCGGTTCTTCGGACTGTCTGGATTGGAGAACAGCAGAATAGGTTTGCCAGTTACATTGTCCTCGGCAGCCACATGCAGAAGGCTGGCCATACAAACGGGTTCTACCAATGCCTTCCGTGAAGAGGGATGTTCTTCCCAAGTAGCCCCAAAGTCACGGGTCACAGCCACGGCACGGCTGCCTCCCCGATTGTCACGCATGTTCAGCATCAGTACGCCCGGCTCTACTTCGGCTACTTGCGACTCGGTTGTATTGCTACGAGCCGGCTGGCTGATGTACCATGTCTTTCCGTGGTCCTTACTATAAATAATACAGGCGCAAGGGATACGGTCCGCACCGATAAACTGGCCGGCAAATACCAAGGTACCGTCCACCATCGAGATACCACGTCCAGGACCCTGAAGCAGGAAATACCATTCGGGCGACTTCACCTGGCTGGTGATGTTGATAGGCTCAGACCACGTCTTTCCGTCGTCGTCGCTCTTCACCAGCATCAGTTGTGCCGTCTCCTCCAGCGTCATTCCCTGACCCGAATTGTTCCAGGCACGAGCGTTGCCCATACCGTGTGTCCAAGCTGCCATGATCCAGATAGTACCTGTCTGTTTGTCTACCAGGATGGCCGGATCGCCCACACCATTCTGTGCCTTGGGCAGTCCACCATATTCGCCGAAGCTCATGGGAATCTGCATTTTCTCCCACGTCTGTCCGCCGTCGGTACTGCGGCTAAGGCCGATTTCGATGTATTCCTGGAGGTCCACACTGCTGTTGTGACGTACGTCATAGACTGCCAGCAGCGTCCCTTTATTACTTGTCACCAGGCCAGGAATGCGATAGGCAGCCACCCCGTCGTCTCCAGCCTGACGAACCCCAAAGCCCATCCGATGGATACGAGGACCGTTGAACAATTTCAGCGAAGCAGCCTGCCCGTCAATTTCGACGGACGATACCGAGGCCGAAAACTTGGCAAGCAACGATGCCTGCGGCTTCATCTGCAGGCTGACCCAGAAATAATTGATACCCGGATAGAGCGACTGATTGACATCAAACACCACCTGACGACCCGGCGAACGCACTTCACTCTTCAGGATGGAATACGAAGGATTGGCCGCACGGGTCTGTCCCACCGTATAAGCCGACACATAGGCCACAGGGGCATAATATCCCTTACCGCTACGCTCTGCACACTCCGTACCGCCATAGTACAGCTTGACTGCTTCTATCTGAGTCAAATCGACTTCCGCACCCAAATCCAGCGATACACGGTCCAGCTTCTTGCCTTCGCCATTGTCGATGCGCAGATGGAACAGCTCATTGTCCTGACGGTCTATCAGCACAGGAATATTGGTTTCGCGGATGAATACAGTGTCGGTAACGGAGGCAACTGCTTGCCATGCAGGGCAACACAAAGCGGCCAATAACAAAAAAGAAGTGACTTTTTTCATGATACAATCGTTTTAAGATTAAAAAAACAAACGTCGGGCTCTGCTTTCCTTCTACAGAAAGCCGCACCCGACGTTTCTATATGATTCTGTGACAAGCTACAAGGTACAAGTTCCGCTTGCAAACTTGTAGTTTACCACGATTTTACGCCTTCTTCAGCGCAGCGATGCTTTCCTTCAGCGACTTGATGATGCTTTCGGCATCGGCCTGCTTCTTGCGCTCCAGCTCGATGACGGCGGCAGGAGCGTTGTTCACAAACTTCTCGTTGCTGAGCTTCTTCAACACGCCTTGCAGGAAACCTTCCTTGTGCTTCAGCTCGGCTTCCATGCGGGCGATTTCAGCCTCTACATCAATCATGTTGCCCAGAGGTACGGCATACTCCGTCGTACCTACCATGAAGGCGGCGGCACCATCGGCCTTGGCCTCGACCACGGCAATGGACGAGAGGTTGCACATCTTCGTGATAACGGCGTTGAAGGCTGCTACAGGATTCTCGCCCACGGCCTGCAACTCCAATGCTTCCTTCTGCGCGATGTTCTTCTGCAAGCGGATGGAGCGGACATTGCTGATGATTTCCTTCACGACCTCGAACTGCTGCACGATAGCTTCGTCCACCTTGCCCGGAGCTACCATGGGGCTCACCATCAGGCTCTCGCCATCCTTGCGGTCCACGATGTGCTGCCACAACTCTTCGGTAATGAAGGGCATGAACGGATGGAGCAGGTGGAGCAGGTTGTCGAAGAAGCCGATGGTCGTATCGTAAACAGCCTTGCTGATGGGCTGGCCGTAAGCAGGCTTGATCATCTCCAGATACCAGCTGGAGAACTCGTCCCAGAAGAGCTTGTAGACAGCCATCAGGGCTTCGCTCAAGCGGTACTTGCTGAAGAGGTCGGCCACTTCGAGGGCTACGGCGTTCTGCTTCGACTCGAACCACTTCATGGCCAGGGCGGCTGCTTCGGGCACTTCGACCTCGGCGCTCACTTCCCACCCCTTGACGAGGCGGAAGGCGTTCCATATCTTGTTGTTGAAGTTACGGCCTTGCTCGCACAGGGCGTCGTCGAAGAGAATGTCGTTGCCGGCAGGAGCCGAAAGCATCATACCCATGCGCACACCGTCGGCACCATAGCGTTCGATGAGGTCCAGCGGGTCGGGCGAGTTGCCCAGCGACTTGGACATCTTGCGTCCCAGCTTGTCGCGCACGATACCTGTGAAGTATACGTTGCGGAAAGGCATGTCGCCCATGTATTCGTATCCGGCCATGATCATGCGGGCCACCCAGAAGAAGATGATGTCCGGGCCTGTCACCAGGTCGCTCGTCGGATAGTAGTATTTGATTTCCTCGTTGCCGGGGTTGTTGATGCCGTCGAACAGGGAGATGGGCCACAACCAGGAAGAGAACCACGTGTCGAGGCAGTCTTCGTCCTGACGCAGGTCTTCCAGCTTCAGGTCGGCCTTACCGGTCTTCTGCTTGGCCAGTTCGAGGGCCTTTTCGGGCGTCTCGGCCACCACGTATCCGCCTTCGGGCAGGAAGTAGGCAGGGATGCGATGTCCCCACCACAGCTGGCGGCTGATGCACCAGTCCTTGATGTTCTCCAGCCAGTTCTTGTACGTGTTCTTGTACTTGGCGGGATAGAACTTCAGCTCGTCGTTCATGACGGGCGGCAGGGCCATGTCGGCAAAGTGCTGCATCTTGAGGAACCACTGCATGGAGAGCTTCGGCTCGATGGCCACGTTGGTACGCTCGGAGAAGCCCACCTTGTTGGTGTAGGCCTCCACCTTCTCCAGCAGGCCGGCGGCGGCAAGGTCTTTCTCTATCTGTTCGCGCACGTCGAAGCGGTCCATACCTACGTACAGGCCGGCGGCTTCGCTCAGGGTACCGTTGTCGTTGAAGATGTCGATGCTCGGCAGGTTGTACTTCTCGCCCAACATGTAGTCGTTCACGTCGTGGGCAGGCGTCACCTTCAAGCAACCTGTACCGAACTCTACGTCCACGTAGTCGTCCTGAATAACGGGGATGACACGACCTACGAGGGGCACGATGACTTTCTTACCCTTCAGCCACTGGTTCTTGGGGTCGGCAGGATTGATACACATGGCCGTATCGCCCATGATAGTCTCAGGACGGGTCGTGGCAACTACGGCATAGCGGCGGCCCTCGGCATCGCGGTGAACCACTTCACCCTCGGCGCCGGTTTCGCCCGACATGTCGTCGTCGGCCACGTAGTATTTCAGGTAGTAGAGCTTGCTGTGCTCTTCCTTATAAATCACTTCCTCGTCGCTCAGGGCGGTCAGTGCTTTTGGGTCCCAGTTCACCATGCGCACGCCGCGGTAGATGAGTCCCTTGTTATACAGGTCGACAAACACCTTGATGACGCTCTCGCTGCGCTTCTCGTCCATGGTGAAGGCCGTGCGGTCCCAGTCGCACGAAGCGCCCAGCTTGCGGAGCTGCTTCAGGATGATGCCGCCGTGTTCGTCGGTCCATTCCCAGGCATGCTTCAGGAACTCCTCGCGCGTCAGGTCGGTCTTCTTGATGCCCTGAGCGGCCAGTTTGTTCACCACCTTGGCTTCGGTGGCAATAGAAGCATGGTCGGTACCCGGCACCCAGCAGGCGTTCTTGCCTTCCATGCGGGCGCGGCGCACCAAAATATCTTGAATGGTATTATTAAGCATGTGTCCCATGTGGAGCACGCCGGTGACGTTGGGGGGCGGGATGACGACGGTGTACGGTTGACGGCCATCGGGTTTCGAACTGAACAGTTTATGATCCAGCCAATACTGGTACCACTTTCCCTCTACGTCGGCGGGATTGTACTTACTTGCTAATTCCATTTCTCTTTAAGTCTATAAAATTAAAATTGTTTGCGATTATGGGCACAAAATTAGTAATTTATTGCTTTCCATCGGCAAAAGCAACGAAAAGATTTGTCTATCTTTGCGCAGAGACGACGGTTTTGCTCCGGTTCAAGTGGAGTGTACCGTCAGTTCAAAGGCTTTAAACTCTCAGTTTAAACGGAGTAAACCGACAGTTTAAACGCATTAAACTGGCAGTTTATTACCATTAAACTGACAGTTTATTTTTGATAAACTAAAATAAACTGATAGCATGCTGACACAGAATCACTTACCAAACGCCCAAGAAAGTCTCAACCGACCGTTGTACAGGCGACGCCAAAGCTTCCAAAAGCGCCACTTTGTACTGATGGCACTGATACTTATAGTGTGGCTCGTACAACTCCTGCCCGCTGCCGGAGCCTGCTATGCCCGATACGTCTATCCGACGGTGGCCCGCGTGCTGACCACCGTGTCCGACCTCATCCCCTTCGCCGTGGGCGACCTCTTCATCGCCCTCAGCATCGTCTGGCTCGTTGTCTGGCCTTTTTACGCCCGCCTCCGCCGCAAGAAACCCTGGCGGCGCATCGTTGGTCGCGAGGTGGAGTTCCTCTGCTGGATATACGTCTGGTTCTACCTGGCCTGGGGACTGAACTACTCGCAACCCAACTTCTACCAACGGACGGGCATCGCCTACACAGCCTATACGCCCGAGAACTTCGCCCGCTTTACGGACGACTACATCGAGCGGCTGAACGCTTCGTACACCTCTATCGATACCATCGACACCGACATGGTACGCAACGAGGTGGTACGCGGCTATCATGCCATCAGCCCTGCGCTGGGCGTGCTCCCTCCGACTACCGACCACCCGCGAGCCAAGACGATGCTCTTCACCCCGCTCATCTCGATGGTGGGCGTCACGGGCAGCATGGGGCCTTTCTTCTGCGAGTTCACCCTGAACGGCGACCTGCTGCCTGCCGACTATCCCGCCACCTATGCCCACGAGCTGGCCCATCGGCTGGGCATCACCAGCGAGGCCGAGGCCAACTTCTACGCCTATCAGGTATGCACCCGCTCCAGCGTACCCACCCTGCGCTTCAGCGGCTACTACTCCATCCTCTTCCATGTGCTGAGCAATGCCCGCCGCCTGATGGACGAGGCTGCCTACCAGGCACTCGTAGAGAGCATCCGCCCCGAAATCATCCAACTGGCCAAGGACCATCAAGCCTATTGGTCGGCCAAGTACAGCCCGCTGGTCGGCGCCGTGCAGGACTGGATCTACGACCTCTACCTGAAGGGCAACAAGATAGACAGCGGCCGCCAGAACTACTCCGAGGTGGTGGGGCTGCTCATCTCGTACGAAACGGCACGAAGCGCAGAAAATCCATAAAATCTTCGTACCTTTGCGAAAAAGAATTTAAACTGAAGAACCATGCAACATACCCGTAAAGAACAGATGGAAGCCTTCGGACGCTTCCTCGACATCCTCGACGAACTGCGCGAGAAATGTCCCTGGGACCGCAAGCAGACCAACGAAAGCCTGCGCCCCAACACCATTGAAGAAACCTACGAACTGTGCGACGCCCTGATGCGCGACGACAAGCAGGACATCTGCAAGGAACTGGGCGACGTCCTGCTGCACGTGGCCTTCTACGCCAAGATAGGCAGCGAGACGGGCGACTTCGACATTAAGGACGTATGCGACCGCCTGTGCGAGAAACTCATCTTCCGCCATCCGCACGTCTTCGGCGACGTAAAGGCTGAAACAGCCGGTCAGGTCGTAGAAAACTGGGAACAGTTAAAGCTAAAGGAAAAAGGTGGAAACAAAAGTGTATTGGCCGGTGTACCCGCTGCCCTGCCCTCGCTCATCAAGGCCTACCGCATACAGGACAAGGCCCGCAACGTAGGTTTCGACTGGGAAGAGCGCGAACAGGTGTGGGACAAGGTGAAGGAAGAAATCCAGGAGTTTCAGGCCGAAGTGGCCAACATGGACAAGCAGAAGGCCGAAGAAGAGTTCGGCGACGTGCTGTTCAGCCTCATCAATGCCGCCCGCCTCTATAAGATCAACCCCGACAACGCCTTGGAGCACACCAACCAGAAGTTCATCCGCCGCTTCAACTACCTCGAGGCACACACCATCAAGGAAGGCCGCAACCTGCACGACATGACACTGGCCGAGATGGACGCCATCTGGGAAGAAGCCAAGAAACTGGAAAGAAAAGAATAAAAAAAGCAGGCCTTCCGACTCGCATCGGAAGGCCCTTACCTCTTGAAAACTGAAACCAGCCTGTTTACTTTACAGGAAACGACACATCATTTTTTCGGAGCCGGCCGTTTCCCACCGTTTTTGCCGTGCATGCCTTTCAGCAGTTCGCGATGGAAACGCATTTCGGCACGCTGTATCAAATAAATTTTCTTGTTAGAAAGTATCTTCTGGAATTTCTTCAGATAGGTCTGTTCCAATTCGCTGGAAGCCACACGTGCGTCATACACGCCCTCCAAGATTTCACCATACTGACTTTCGGTTGTATTCTCATTCTTACCCTGGCGTAACAGCTTCCACGCATTGTCGTTCAACTTTTGCTTGCGGTCCTGCATTTCGAAATATAAGGGAAAAAACTTGGCAGCCTCTTCACGAGTCAGTCCAGCTTTCTCAGTCAGAAAAGCCTGTTGTTTGGCGCGGAATTCTTCGCGCGACAACTGCTGACATGTCCCGTCACCAGCCCATACCGAAAGCATCAGCCCGAACAAGGCAACCATTAAAACACTCAACTTTTTCATTGTTATCATTTACAATATTGATTATTCTGCATTTTCATCGCTCAAGTAAACATACAGCGAATAGTCGTCCATCATGGTGTTCTCTATTGCCGTTCTGATATACTCCATTTCGATATCCGACTCGTCGGCAGCGATCTGCTGTTGCTGCTGCCCGTTCGATACGGTCTCGCCCGGCGAAGCAACTCGGATAATCAGAGCAGCTCCTATAAACATGGCCGCCATATACAACCAGGGCCTTACCTTCTCCCACGTAGTAGGCTCACGATGGACATCTGTCTTTTCTTTCTCCGGAAGACGGCTCATCAAGTCTGAAGTGAAACCTTCGAAATATCCTTCCGGCACACGGAACGGATTTTCCGTACCAATCTTCTTCAGTAATTTATCCTCTTCTTTCATAAGCTTTTCTCCTTTCATTAGAATTAGACTATGGTTTGCGACAAAGGTTTAAAGTTCATCATCAAAAAATTTCTCGATTTTTTTCACTGCATGATAATACGAAGCTTTCAGTGCTCCGACCGACGTACCGAATATCTCGGACATCTCCTCATACTTCATATCCTGATAATATTTCAGGTTGAACACCATCCGTTGTTTTTCGGGCAAGGTCAGCAGAGCTTTCTGCAAGGTTGTCTGTATCTTGTCACCCGAGAAGTAAGGGTCACTTTCCAGTTTCTGCAACACGTCTGCTTCCGGATCGTCCAGCGAGACAGTAGCCTGTGCACGCTGTTTGTTCAGGAACGTCAGGCATTCGTTCAGGGCAATGCGATAGAGCCAGGTAGACAACTTGGCATCGCCCCTGAAGTAATCTATATTAGTCCATGCTTTGATAAAGGTATTCTGAAGCAAGTCATTAGCGTCTTCATGCGAATAAACCATACGACGTATCTGCCAGTACAGCTGTTCGCTATACTGCGCCACAATCATTTCAAATCCGCGCCGTTGTGTCTTCTCGTCCTGTAACAAGGCCAACACCTCGCGCTCATCATAGGGAGTATTCATATACTTTTATTCGCATTTATAGAAGTTAGACAGACAAAGATACAAAAAGTTTAATCAAATAGGAACACAAAGTGTTTCTTTCGCCAGCAAGGTTTCAGGAAACACAGCACGGGCCTGCTCCAGCAGAAGTTCTTCGTTGTCGTAGCGCGCTGAGAAATGGCCTACCAGCAAACGCTTCACACCCGCCTCACGTGCAATGGAAGCTGCCTGTGAGGCAGTCGTGTGATAGGTTTCCTTCGCACGGGCCGCATCTTCCTCAACAAAAGTGGCTTCGTGAAACAGCAGGTCGACTCCCCTCACCTGTTCGACAACCGAAGCCAGTGGCAGTGTATCCGAACAATAGGCATAGCTCCGCGGAGGATCAGATGGACGGGTCAGGCGGCTGTTGGGGATCGTCTCGCCGTCGGGGGTCACATAGTCGGCTCCGTTCTTGATGCGGTTCAGCTCGTAGACGGGTATCTGATAGAAGTCAATCATCTCGCGGATGATGTGATTGGGACGCGGCTTCTCGGCAAACAGAAAACCGCAGGTAGGCATCCGATGGCGCAAGGGAATAGTGGTCACCGTCAGCGAACGGTCTTCATAGACCAGCGTCGGTTCTTTGGTTTCGAACGCATGGAACACAACCGGATAGGTCATCTGATGGTTGAAGAAATCGAGCATCGGCTTCAGCAGTTCCTCCAGTCCCTGTGGCGAATGGATATGGAGTTCTGCCGTACGTCCCAGCAAATTCAAGGTCGAGATCAGTCCCAGCAACCCGAAACAATGGTCTCCATGCAGGTGGGAAATGAAGATATGGTTCAGGCGCGAGAACTTCAGCCGCGATTTACGAAACTGCAGCTGCGCTCCTTCGCCACAATCGATCATGAACAACTTGTCGCGCACATTCAGGATCTGCGACGTCGGGAAATGTCGGGTGGTAGGCAAAGCCGAACCACAGCCCAGGATATGTAACTCAAACTTCTCCATAACGACGCAAATTTAGGCATAAATCACGATACCTGTCAGAATTTAGTTCAAAAAAAAGAGAGGGTATCCCCAACGGAATCCCTCTCTTTCCTGTAGATTTATATCAAAAGATTATTTCTTCTTACCTTCCAGTTGCTCTTTCAAAGCAGCCAGTGCGTCGATGTCGCCCAGCGTAGTAGAAGCAGCCTGGTTCTGGATCATCGGAGTTTCTTCCTTCTTGCTTCCAGCCTTCTTGGTAGCTTTCTTCTCTGCTCTCTCTTCAGCCTTAGCAGCATCTTCGAAGATACGGCTGTGAGACAGGATGATACGCTTAGCGTCCTTGTTGAATTCGATCACCTTGAACGGCAGTTTCTCATCGAGCTGAGCCTGAGAACCGTCTTCCTTAACGAGGTGCTTCGGAGTTGCGAAACCTTCTACACCGTAAGGCAGAGCTACTACAGCGCCCTTATCCAGCATTTCGATGATAGTACCTTCGTGTACAGAACCTACAGTGAATACAGTTTCGAATACATCCCAAGGATTCTCTTCGAGCTGCTTGTGACCGAGGCTCAGACGACGGTTTTCCTTGTCGATTTCCAGAACCACTACATCGATGTCTGCACCGATCTGAGTGAATTCAGAAGGATGTTTAACCTTCTTCGTCCAAGACAGGTCAGAGATGTGGATCAGACCGTCAACACCTTCTTCTACTTCTACGAATACGCCGAAGTTAGTGAAGTTGCGAACCTTGGCAACGTGCTTGCTGCCTACAGGATACTTCTCTTCGATAGTTTCCCAAGGATCAGCCTTCAGCTGTTTGATACCCAGAGACATCTTACGCTCTTCGCGATCCAGTGTCAGCACTACAGCCTCTACTTCGTCGCCTACCTTCATGAAGTCCTGAGCAGAACGCAGGTGCTGGCTCCAAGACATTTCAGATACGTGGATCAGACCTTCTACGCCCGGAGCGATTTCGATGAATGCACCGTAGTCAGCCATCACAACAACTTTACCCTTCACGTGGTCGCCAACCTTCAGGTTAGGATCCAGTGCATCCCAAGGATGCGGAGTCAGCTGCTTCAGACCCAATGCGATACGTTTCTTTTCGTCGTCGAAGTCGAGGATAACTACGTTCAGCTTCTGATCGAGTTCTACAACTTCGTGCGGATCGCTTACGCGGCCCCAAGACAGGTCGGTGATGTGGATCAGACCGTCTACGCCACCCAAGTCGATGAATACACCGTAAGATGTGATATTCTTGACAACACCCTCGAGTACTTGTCCCTTCTCAAGTTTGCTGATGATTTCCTTCTTCTGCTGTTCCAACTCAGCCTCGATGAGAGCCTTGTGAGAAACAACGACGTTCTTGAATTCCTGGTTGATCTTAACGATCTTGAATTCCATCGTCTTGCCAACGAATACATCGTAGTCGCGGATAGGCTTCACGTCGATCTGAGAACCCGGCAAGAATGCTTCGATGCCGAATACGTCTACGATCATACCACCCTTCGTGCGGCACTTGATGTAACCCTTGATAATTTCTTCGTTTTCCAAAGCTGCGTTTACGCGATCCCAAGAACGGGTAGCACGTGCTTTGCGGTGTGACAGAACCAGCTGTCCTTTCTTGTCTTCCTGATTTTCGATGTATACTTCTACCGTATCACCTACTTTCAGATCAGGATTGTAACGGAATTCACTCATCGGAATGATACCGTCTGATTTGTAACCGATGTTCACAACTACTTCACGCTTGTTCATTGCGATTACGGTACCGTCTACAACCTCACGGTCGTTTACCTTGTTCAGCGTATTGTCATACGCCTTTTCCATGTCTTCGTGGCTAACAGTGGAGAGTGTTTCGCCATTCTCATACGCATCCCAGTTGAAGTCTTCAACCGGAGCTACTTTTTCAAATTTTTCCATTAATAAATAAGTTGTTTTTAATAATTAATTAAGTGAGACTTTATGTTGACTCAATAAATCGGGCGCAAAGATAGGACTATTTTCTTGAACAACAAAACGTTCGGTCCAAAAAAGTGGCACCTGACCTCCTCTTCCCCCTGTCTTTTCGCACAAAGTGCCATTCCGGCACCGTAAAGCAATGCTTTACCTGTCCGAAACAGCACTTTTACGTTATGGAAAACAGTGTTTTAGTTTTTCAGATAATAGGTCACTGTCGTCACCACGCGTACGCTCTTTATATAAGGTGTATTCTCGTCGCGGTTGGCGATGGTAAACTGCCCCTGCGAAGCGCTCTTGATTTTTCCCAGCTTGCTGTCCGAGTCCTTGGCAAACTTCTCGGCAGCGGCACGGGCGTTCTTCGTAGCGTCTTCGATCATCTGAGGCTTGATGTCGTTCAGCCCCGTAAACTCGTAGGACACGTTGTAGCGATAGTCGCCGCCGGCAATGGCGATGCCCTGCTTCAGCAGTTCGGCCTGTTCGGCCATCAGCTTGCGCACCTTCTCCACGTTTTTCGAAGTCACGGTGATGACAGAAGTCGCATTATAGCGGTATGTCACGTTCTGGTTGACATAGCGTTCGGCCTGCATGTCGATGATCTCCGGCGGGACGATGCTGATCTCTTCGTCCGAAATGCCGTTGTTCTTCAGGAAACTGACGATAGCTGCATTCTTCTTTTCCATGTTCGTGTAGAGAAGAACCGGATCATTGCCGATGTCCTTGTACATCAACGGCCAGATCACCTTGTCGGCCGGTACTTCCATTTCGGCCAGTCCCTTCACCGTCACTACGCGCTCTCTGTCTCTAAAATCATTGATACCGCCCCTCAGCATCCAGCCGAGCAACAGCAGTCCCACTGCCATGATAGCAGCTTCCAGTCTCCAATTTTTCATGCACAATTGTTTTAAAAGAGTTTATCTGCAAATGAATGGAATAAAGCTGTCAACTACAAAGAGTTTCGGATAAAAGATGTTAACCTGAAACCTTTTAACGATTAAACAACTCGAACGTAAATTTGCAGCCGATTTCCTGATACTTCCAGTTGGCAAAGCTGGCAAAGACACCGAAGTCGAAAATATGTGTACCGATGCCATAACCCACCTCCACGTAAGGCATCAGGTGGGGCACCAGCAAGGTGTTCAGGTACAGACGTTCGTTCAGCACATACTGGGTATATTTCATCAGGTGCTTCATCAGCAGAAAAGGGGCTTCATAGGTCAGATGGGCTCGCAAATACTCACGCGAGGAGTTGTACCACCGTCGGTCGAGCAGCTGGAAGACGCCGCCTATTTCATCGTTCCATCCCACAGGCAGATTGGAGCGGGTGAAGTTGGCAAAATCCACAAAATACAATTCTTCCTGATTGGTGAACTTGCCCCAGCCGATGCGATAATAAATGTCGCGCATCAGTCCCAACGGAATGTTATGTTGAAGGTCTACTTCTACACGTTCGTAAGCGCCCGATCCAGGCAGAACCCCCTTGATACCTCGCTCCCAGTCCACTGTCAGGGTCGGATAGCGTGAATACAGGTTCACCTTTCGGTCGCCGTTCATGTAGTAATACTGCCCCGGTGTCCAGCGGAGGGTCACACGAGGAGCAAAACTGCTATACGTATGACGGAGCTTGCTCAGAACACTGAGATCCCACACTTCCGAACGGTCTTTCTGTCCTTCTTCTTCCTCTCCTGCACGGGTCGATGCGATCAGGTCACCGCTATCAGGCAGCAATAATTTGAAGTTCGAGCGCTCCACCTCCGTACGACGGTGAATGGACAGACCCACATCCAGCGTCAGCCCGTTCACAATTTCCCAACTGTGAGTGACGCGGCAATACAAGTCCTTGAAATAATCCAGGTGTATCTGACTGAAATCGAACAAGCTGTCCGGCATAGCCTTCAGTTCATCCAACACGTCACTGCTGTAGATCCGGTTACCGTTACCCACATCAAAATGGAGGGAAGCACGCTTCCGCGGCCAGTAGTCCAACTGTCCCCTCACCGACCAGTAGAACTCGTTTCGCGTAAAGTTATAACCGATGCGGGGCGAAATGCGCAGCAGACGGTCGCCTGGAAACAGCCGGTTGTATCGGAACTCCTGCCGATAGGAAATGCCGTTGGAATGGCTATAGCTCAACAACAGCGGATTGAGCAACGGCGAACAGCGCACACTGCCCACACTGGCCAGATCCAGCGTGTAACGGCTCACCAGCGCATCGCCAACCGTTCCCCAAAATTCCAGATTCTTATTGATCTTCTGTTTCTTTTCCCGCTCTTTCCGCGCCACTGTATCCCGATACAGGAAGTAGGCCCGATACAACGAATCCTCATGTCCATCCAGCGGGAAGGGACGAAGACTCTTGAAGTGGGCCGTGTCGCGCACACAGGCATTCGTATCGCAACGCAATGTATAGGAAGCCGACAAATCATACCGGCTCTTGTCTGACCGGCGCAATTTAGTAGCCGGATCGCGCTGCTTTATCTTCTTATATTGAAGCACCGCCATATAGCTGCCGTCAATCACGTTTCCCGCCATCTTGAATCTCACCTCAAAGTCCGAATAAATCGGCAGGAACTCATCCGCACAGCCCACTTCGCCCATCTGCACATGATTGCTGAAAGCCAGAATTTCCGAACGGCCCGAAAAGCGGATCTCGCGGATGCTCCACACATTGTCGCTCACCACCATATAGCCGCCTATCAGCTGGAAACTCTTACTTTTGGGAATAAAACGGATAACATATTGCAGGTCGTGTGCCCGTCCACGGATCGTATCAATCCGATACCTGTAGTATTTCTTTGCATTAGGCGCCAAAGGCGAAAGCAACTTGTCGGTCAGGATGGTCGGCGAATAGATATTGAGCCTGAAATATTGGGGCAGCTGCCCGTTCAGGTCCCAGAACTCATTGGCCGTTCCCATGGTAGCCGTCACCTTCTGGTCATAGATATCGGGCGCCGTAAAGCTCAGTTCGTTGTAAGTCTCCATCATATACTCCTTCACGCCCTTCCGGATACGGAACAAAGTCGGAATATAGCGGAGCAGCTTGTTCTGCTTCTTGATGTTGATCTTTCCTTTGATATACAGCTCGGCATTGTAGCTGTCCACGATGCGTTCGTAGAGCGGCGCAAAGAAAATGACCTTTTCCATGATGGAGTCCGCCGAGATCAGCTTGCCCTGATAGGGATATGGAGCATAACCTGCCCGTACCTTTCCCAATGGAAAAAGTAGCAGTAAAATACCCAATCCTATCCACAACCAGCGTACCAACTTTGCAATATCTTCGTATGTTTGGGGGCAAATATAGAAAAAAACATGTACTTTTGCAGGCAAATCAATAAAAGAAGAGTCTGATATGTCAAAAATGCGTTTTTTCGCTCTGCAGGAACTTGCCAACCGTAAGCCGTTGGAAGTAACTCCCCCCTCTGGAAAGCTGTCCGACTACTATGGCAGCCACGTATTCGACCGCAAGAAAATGCAGGAATACCTGCCCAAAGAAGCCTACAAGGCCGTAACCGACGCCATCGAAAAAGGTACCCCCATCAATCGCGAAATGGCCGACCTCATCGCCAACGGCATGAAGAGCTGGGCCAAGTCAATGGGCGTCACCCACTACACCCACTGGTTTCAGCCACTGACCGACGGTACCGCCGAAAAGCACGACGGTTTCATCGAGTTCAGCGAAGACGGCGACGTCATCGAACGCTTCTCGGGCAAGCTGCTCATCCAACAGGAACCCGACGCATCCAGCTTCCCCAACGGCGGTATCCGCAACACGTTCGAAGCTCGCGGCTATACGGCATGGGACGTTTCCTCACCTGCCTTCGTGGTAGATACCACCCTCTGTATCCCCACCATCTTCATCGCCTATACCGGCGAGGCCCTGGACTACAAGACCCCGCTGCTGAAAGCCCTGAACGCCGTGGACAAGGCAGCAACCGACGTCTGCAAGCTGTTCGACAAGAACATCAACCGCGTATACGCCAACCTCGGCTGGGAACAGGAATACTTCCTCGTCGACCTGGCCCTTTACAATGCCCGCCCCGACCTCTGTCTGACGGGCCGTACGCTGATGGGACACTCCTCGGCCAAGGACCAGCAGCTCGAAGACCACTATTTCGGCTCCATTCCGCCGCGTGTCACAGCCTTCATGAAGGAGCTGGAGATCGAATGCCACAAATTGGGCATCCCCGTCAAGACCCGTCACAACGAAGTGGCGCCCAACCAGTTCGAACTGGCACCTATCTTCGAGAACGTCAACCTGGCCAACGACCACAACCAGCTGGTCATGGACCTGATGAAACGCATTGCCCGCAAGCATAACTTTGCCGTCCTGCTCCACGAAAAGCCCTATAGCGGCGTCAACGGCAGCGGCAAACACAATAACTGGTCGCTCTGCACCGATACAGGCATCAACCTCTTTGGCCCCGGCAGCAATCCGAAGAGCAACATGCTCTTCCTCACGTTCCTCGTCAACGTACTGATGATGGTCTACAAGAACCAGAACCTGCTGCGTGCCTCCATTGCCAGTGCCGGCAACAGCTACCGCTTGGGAGCCAACGAAGCGCCACCCGCCATCCTGTCCATCTTCCTGGGCCGCCAGCTCTCGTCCATTCTCGACGAGATCGCCAAACAGGCCAGCAGCAGCAAGATGACCGCCGACGAGAAGACCACTCTGAAGCTGGGTATCGGACGTATCCCCGAAATCCTGCTCGACACGACCGACCGCAACCGCACGTCGCCCTTCGCCTTCACCGGCAACCGCTTCGAGTTCCGCGCCGCAGGCTCCTCAGCCAACTGCGCCGCTGCCATGATTGCCATCAACGCCGCCATGGCCAACCAGCTGAACGAATTCAAGGCCTCGGTCGACAAAGCCATGGAAGAAGGCGCCACCAAGGATGAAGCCATCTTCCGCACCCTCAAGGAAATGATCATCGCTTCCGAGCCCATCCGCTTCGAAGGCGACGGCTACTCCGAAGAATGGAAACAGGAAGCTGCCCGCCGCGGCCTGACCAACATCTGCCACGTACCCGAAGCGCTGATGCACTACGTCGACGACCAGGCACGCTCCGTCTTCATCGGCGAACGTATCTTCAACGAGACCGAGCTGGCCAGCCGTCTGGAAGTAGAGCTGGAAAAATTCACCATGAAGGTACAGATCGAGAGCCGCGTCCTCGGCGACCTGGCTATCAACCACATCGTCCCCACGGCTGTCAGCTACCAGAACCGCCTGCTGGAAAACCTCCGCGGCTTGCGCGAGACCTTCTCGCCCGAAGAGTACGAAGAGCTCAGTGCCGACCGCAAGGAGCTCATCCGCGAAATCTCCCGCCGCGTGACGGCCATCAAGATGCAGGTACGCCAGATGACCGAAGCCCGTAAGGTAGCCAACCACATGGACAACTACAAGGACAAGGCCTTCGCCTACGAGGAAACGGTACGTCCCTACCTCGAAAGCATCCGCGACCACATCGACCACCTCGAAATGGAAGTGGACGACGAAATCTGGCCGTTGCCCAAGTATCGCGAACTGCTGTTCACGAAATAATAACCAAACACTTGGCGGTGAACGGATACAATCTCCGTTCACCGCTTATTTTTTTTCATTTTAAGCCTCTTTTCCACTCCAAATGCACATTTTTGAGGCGAATGTGTGTTTTTTTAAATTATTCTTTCTACATTTGTGCTATAGAACACAGTTTTGCAGCACTCATGGTAAAAACAAATTTGTCAGAAATAAAGGTTCAGGAGCTTATCGCCGACATGTGGTCTCCCCTGAACGAAGAGCAACGGGAATTTCTCGCTGATCATTTCACACTTCAAAACTACAAAAAAAATGAAGTCATCCATTGTGAAGGCGAGACTCCCACGCACCTGATGTGCCTGCTAAGTGGGAAAGTCAAAATTTATAAAGACGGTGTGGGCGGCCGCAGCCAGATCATCCGCATGATCAAACCCGTCGAATACTTCGGCTACCGCGCCTATTTCTCCGGCGAAGACTATATCACGGCTGCTGCTGCCTTCGAACCCTCGGTCATCTGCCAGATTCCCATGAGTGTCATCACCACCCTCGTAACGCAAAACAACGGCTTGGCCATGTTCTTCATCAAACAGTTGTCCAAAGACCTGGGCATTGCCGACGAACGCACGGTAAACCTCACCCAGAAGCACATCCGCGGCCGCCTGGCCGAATCGCTCCTGTTCCTCAAGGAAAGCTACGGACTGGAGGAAGACGGTTCCACCCTCAGCATCTACCTCTCGCGCGAGGACCTGGCCAACCTATCGAACATGACGACTTCGAACGCCATCCGAACGCTCTCCCAGTTTGCCACCGAACGACTCATCACCATCGACGGACGAAAAATCAAAATCATCGAAGAAGAAAAGCTGAAGAAAATCAGCAAGATTGGATAAAGAAAAAAAATCGGTTAGTGGAGGAAACCACTAACCGATTCTTTTTTTATTGTTGCAAGTAGCGCTCCGCCTCGATAGCCGCCATACAACCGCTGGCTGCTGCCGTGATGGCCTGACGGTAGTGCGGGTCGGCCACGTCGCCTGCGGCAAACACGCCCGGCACCTTCGTGCGCGGCGTACCCGGCTCGGTCAGGATATAGCCCACTTCGTCGGTATCCAGGTAAGGCTTGAAGATGTCCGAGTTGGGCTTGTGTCCGATGGCCAGGAAGAAACCGTCGATGGCCACGTCGTAGCGCTCTTCGTCGGCCTCGCCCATGCGCTTCACCAGATGCACGCCTTCCACGCCGTTCTCGCCAAAGAGGCCCACGGCATTATGCTCGAACAGCACCTCGATCTTCTCGTTGTTCATCACACGCTCCTGCATCACCTTCGACGCACGCAGATAGGGCTTACGCACGATGAGGTACACCTTGCTGGCCAGGCTGGCCAGGTAGGAAGCCTCTTCGCAAGCCGTGTCGCCACCGCCCACAACGGCCACCACCTTCTTGCGGTAGAAGAAGCCGTCGCACGTAGCACAGGCACTCACACCCATGCCGGCATATTTCTTCTCGTCCTCCAGGCCCAGGTATTTGGCTGTGGCACCTGTGGCGATGATGATGGTTTCGGCTTCGATCACCTTCTCGTCGTCGATCGTTATCTTGTAGGGTTTCGCGCTGAGGTCGGCCGCCGTAGCCACGCCATAGCGGATGTCGGCTCCGAAGCGTTCGGCCTGCTTGCGCAAGTCTTCCATCAGCTCAGGGCCGCCGATGCCGGCAGGATAGCCGGGAAAGTTCTCCACTTCGGTGGTCGTTGTCAGCTGTCCGCCCAGTTGCAGGCCGGCATATACCACAGGAGCCAGGTTGGCGCGTCCTGCATAGATGGCGGCTGTATAGCCGGCAGGACCCGAACCGATGATCAGGCATTTCACTTTTTCTGTTTCCATACTGTATTTACTAAATTATATTTTTAGGTTCATTCAAGTTTCGTTCATCTCAGATCGATCACCTCCGCCGTCGGATAGGCGCGCTTGTCGAAGGTGAAGAGCGCATCGTCGTATTTCTGCCCCGTCTGATAGGAGCGCACCAGTACGACAACTGCCTCGCGGTCGCCCTTGCGGACAAGGCTCAGCTTTGCCGGACGCAAGGTCTGCTTGTCGACGTAGAGGATCAGGCACTGCAGCTCGCTGCCCTGACGGCTGGCGGTCATCATCACCTTGTGGAGGCGCGGGTCGCCCTGCTCGCCCATCTTCAGCGTGTAGCCGTTCTTGTAGAGCGACAGCCAGGCATAGGGATTAATGCTCTGCAGCTCTTCGGCCGTGGGTTCTGAGACGTTCACCTCGTCGCTGTTCTCCAGGTAGGTCCATTGCGTCCGCCCGTCGAACCAGGTCGTGATGCCTTCGGTGTCGAGGCAGAACTTCTCGCCCTTGAGGCGGATGCGTCCCTCGGACGTCCCTTCGGGTGCGCGCACCTCGAAAGCGATTTCCACGCCTTCCGCCTGGCGGAAGGTGTCGGCCACGCGGTCGAGCAACTGGCGGGCCTCGTTATTTTCTTGTGCAGCCGCCGTCAGCCCCATGCAAAGAGCAACAAGCAGGCAAAGTATTTTGTTCAGCATTTTTTTAATTGAAAATTGAAAAACTAACAAGGGAATATCATTGTCCACCACAGATTTCACAGATTCACACAGATTTTCTTAGACCTTCATTCATCCATTTTCATGAATCTGTGTCAATCCGCGTAATCTGTGGTAAAAAAATGCTCCCTCTCACTTACATTTTACTCAAAAAATCCTCCAGCGACACGATGTCCGTGAAGTAAACGTCGCGCGGCTTGCTGCCCTGCGCAGGCCCTACGATGCCCGCCTTTTCCAGCTGGTCCATCAAGCGGCCGGCACGGTTGTAGCCGATGGAGAACTTGCGCTGGATGAGCGAGGTGGAGCCCTGCTGATGTGTCACAATGAGGCGTGCGGCGTCGTCGAAGAGCGGGTCCTTGCGTCCCAGATCTACATCGCCCAGATCGCTGCCGCTGGCGTTCTCGTCCACGTATTCGGGCAGGTAGAAGGCCGTGGGGTAGCCCTGCTGGCGGGCGATGAATTTCGTAATCTCGGCCACCTCGGGCGTGTCGATGAAGGCACACTGCACACGCACGGGGTCGGCTCCCTGCAGGAAGAGCATGTCGCCGCGGCCTATCAGCTGGTTGGCACCCGGCCGGTCGAGAATGGTGCGCGAGTCGACCATCGCCGACACGCGGAAAGCGATACGCGCGGGGAAGTTGGCCTTGATGGTACCCGTGATGATGTTCGTCGTGGGTCGCTGCGTGGCGATAATCATGTGGATGCCCACCGCACGTGCCAGCTGGGCGATGCGCGCTATAGGCAGCTCCACATCCTTGCCCGCGGTCATGATGAGGTCGCCGAACTCGTCGATCACCACCACGATGTAGGGCATGTACTTGTGTCCCTTCTCGGGGTTCAGGCGGCGGTTGATGAACTTCTCGTTGTACTCCTTGATGTTGCGCACGTGGGCCGCCTTCAGCAGGTCGTAGCGTGTGTCCATCTCCACACAGATGGAGTTCAGCGTCTGCACCACCTTAGTGACGTCGGTGATGATGGGTTCGGCCTCGTCGGGCAGCTTGGCCAGGAAGTGGTGCTCGATGACGGAGTAGATGCTGAATTCCACCTTCTTCGGATCGACGAGCACAAACTTCAGCTCGGCGGGGTGCTTCTTATATAATAAGGAGGTGATGATGGCGTTCAGGCCGACCGACTTACCCTGACCGGTAGCACCAGCCACGAGCACGTGGGGCATCTTGGCCAGATCCACCATGAACACCTCGTTCGTGATGGTCTTACCCAAGGCGATGGGCAGTTCGTAGGTCGATTCCTGGAACTTCTTGCTGCCGATGATGCTCTGCCCCGACACGATTTTGGGGTTCGAGTTGGGCACCTCGATACCGATGGTACCCTTGCCCGGTATGGGCGCTATGATACGGATGCCCAGTGCCGAGAGGCTCAGGGCGATGTCGTCCTCCAGTCCGCGTATCTTCGAGATGCGCACGCCCTGTTCGGGAGTGATCTCGTAGAGCGTCACTGTAGGTCCTACGGTCGCCTTGATGGAGCTGATTTCGATGCCGAAGCTGCGCAGCGTGCTCACGATCTTGTCCTTGTTGGCATTCTGCTCGTCCATGTCGATGGTAGGTTCGGCGTTGTCGTAGTGCTTCATCAGGTCCAGCGTGGGGAAGTGGTAGTTCTCCAGGTCGAGCCGAGGGTTGTAGGGCTCCAGTTCAGGGCCCTGATACTCCTCTTCTTCGTGCGTCTCCACCTGAAATTCGGGATCGTCCGCATGTGGGGCCTCTGCGGGCTCCAGCGGCACGGCAGGTTCCGGCTCGGCAGCCTCTACCGTCATCTCCACTTCGCCCCCACGGTTGCCGGTCGCAGCCGGACGCGAGGGGCCGCCCAGGTCGAGCGAAATCTCCTGCGAAGGCTCTGCCTCAGGCTCTTCTTCGGGCTCGGGTTCCTCTTCGGCCTTCTCTTCTACGACAGGCTTCGGCTCGTCGGCCACGGCAGGTGTCGGCGTCGGAGTCGGACGTTTCTTGCCTTCTGCCGTCCACGAGGTCGTAAACTCTTCGGGCACTTCGCCTTCCGCCTTCTCCTGTCCGTCTTTCTTCTTTTTCAGGAAGCTCAGGGCAAAGACACCCCGCAGCCACACCACCGTCCGTGCGCTGAAGTAGATCAGGAAGCAGATGGCCGTCACCAGCAGCAACAGCCACACGCCCGGCGCTCCCACCTGCGAAGCCAGCCAGCGGCTGACGTTGTAGCCATGCATACCGCCCAGGTAGATGAACGAATCTTCATACAAGCTGGCGAAGGCAAAGCCGAAGAACACCGAGAACCACACCAGCAGCAGCGAGCAGCAGATGAACCATCGCCACAGACGGATGTGACGCACCTTCATCAGCTTCAGGCCTGCAGCGGCGAGAAACACCAGGATGAAGAACGACGAAATGCCGAAGCAGTCATTGATCAGGTAGCTGGACAGCTGCGCACCGCGCGATCCGGCATAGTTCTTCACGCCGTTGTCCACGGCCATCAGGTCCTTTCCGTTACCCGAGTCGAGGATGCTCTGGTCCGCCGCCCCCGTAAAGAAGAACGACGAGAACGCCAGCAGCAGGTAGACGGAGAAGATGACGAGCATCAACCCCACGATGAAGCGCAAGGTTTCGTTGTGCCAGGTCGCCGCCACCTTGCGGAAGAAGGAAGGCGAAGCCGCTGTATCTTTTTTGTCCGATTTGTCTTTTTCTTTTTTCATTGTCTTTTCAATAATTGTCTTTTTGTACGGGTTTTCTTTTTTTGGCAGTACAAAAATACGGAAAAATAGGCGGAGAGACAAACGAAAAATCAAGTTTTCGGGGCCTCTTTTCCGAAGCACATCCATAAATATTATAAATACACTGATTATCAACCTGTTGCAACAGCGTTTTTAAGCCTCCAAAAGCATCTTTTCTTTTCATACACCCCTGCCATACGGAGTCCCGCCTCCTGCCTGCATCTTCTCCCCTCGCCCAATTCGGAATTACAGATTACAGTTTCCCGATAATGAAACTACCATTACAGAAAATGCTATTACGAATTACAGATTACAGTTAGCTAAAATCGAAAATGTGCGCGCCACTTATACAGTTATATTATATATATATATATATTTATATATA